>QFCF01002174.1_pt1 | contig 12439 bp, 5 predicted proteins | sample 5346961 | NCBI WGS metagenome assembly QFCF01 (sample SAMN09062253, study PRJNA434731) | Human gut metagenome, whole genome shotgun sequencing project. | reverse complement strand
TGTCTTTTGTCTGTTTTTTCAAACACTCATATATATATTTCGGATTGCAGGAATGCTCCATATAATTACCGCCTGTAAGGCTGGTAAACATGATCCTGTTTTTCTTTATTCTAAAAATATGAAAGGGAAGAAAACACAGTTTTGCAATATATGCCACTAATATTTTCTTCCATTCTGCAATAATTTCTGCCATATTTATTTTTCCTTAAATGCTGACACACACAGCATATATTTCATACCGAAAATAATTTTATCACAAACCATAGGACACCGCAAGTACATCCCTCCCCTGCATCCTATAATCTCCTGATAACTGCTGCCCAGGTATTGACGCACACATAATACGCTGCTTTGAAGAAAGAGAACTTCTCCACGTTGCGGTATAATTTCCATTTTCCCCATACCGCATCTAATTTATTTCCAGAATAAGCTCCCTTATGACGGCAGTATATGGTAAGGATTTCGTCCAGACCATATGCCACAACTCCCGTTTTCATGATCTGCATCCAGGTGGCTGCATCTTCCAGCCTGACATTCTCGGGCATATAGATGAGTGCCGTATCGATCTGGTTACGGTCTAACACTGCCGTGCTCGGTGCGATCGTTGAACTTTTTAAGATCTCTTGGTAACCGACTCTTTCCGGTGCATGTGCGACCGTTCCGCTGCGGACGGCATTTGCATCCGCAAATTCGTAGCTGGTAAAGCTGAACGGATAATTTCCTTTTTTCATAAATGAAATCTGCTTTTCTAACTTTTGTGGCAGCCAGAAATCATCCGCATCCAAAAAGGCAATATATTGTCCCGATGCCTTACGGAGTGCAAGATTTCTCGCACCTGCGGGTCCCGAATTTTTTTCACAGTAAAAGCAGTGAATCCGCTCATCTGTATAACTTTTCATAATATCTCTGCTCTGATCGGTCGAACAGTCGTCTGCCAGCAGCAGCTCCCAGTTTTCATAGGTCTGTGCCAGGATACTGTCCACTGTCCTGTGCAAAAAGTTCTCTGCATTGTAAACCGGAACAATAATACTGACTTTTCCTTCATTATACATCTATCTCACACCTGCTTCTTATCTTTGTCTGCACTTTCATTACGCAATGCATTACTTTGATACTCATCTACGCCTTCGGTCTTATCCTTTTTAAACAGGATCTTAACTGTCAGAAGAATTAGTTTCAGATCGAGCCAGAGAGAATAATTCTCAATATATTTAATATCCAGACGCACTTTATCATAAGGAGTCGTGCTGTATTTGCCATATACCTGTGCATATCCGGTCAGTCCGGCTTTGACCTTTGTGCGCAGTGCAAACTCCGGAACAACTTCCACATATTTATCTACAACCGTCTTCCACTCCGGTCTTGGTCCCACCAGAGACATTTCACCCTTTAAAATATTAAACAGCTGCGGAAGCTCGTCCACATGGGCTGCACGGATCACTTTTCCGACCGGAGTCACCCTCGCATCATCTTTTTTGGTGATCTTGCTGTCTGCATCATGGACTGACATACTGCGGAATTTTAACACCATAAAAACTTCATTGTCTCTGGTGTATCGCGGCTGTTTGAAAAATACCGGGCCACCGTCATACAATTTGATACATATTGCTATGATCAGCATGATTGGGGATGAAATGATGATCCCGATCAGGGAAAATACAATATCCTCAATCCTTTTAAAGAATCTCTGATCGATCGTGAGTCCCTCATTGCGAAGCAACAGCAACGGGGAATCAAACAGGTGAATATCATCTGCCGCACTTAAAAGGATATCTGAAATCTTAGGTGTGACATAGGTACGGATGGACTCCTGATAGCAGTATTTCATAATCTGGTTTCTCGCCTCTGCAGGCAGATCACACAGCACCACCGCTTCGTATTCCTTCGCCATCGTATATAATTTAACATATCCGATCTTATAACTTACGGACATACAGATATTATACTTATCTTTTCTTGAATTAATCTTCGCGATCAGATCATCCGGCGGATAATTGCCATAGATGACTAACATTCTTCTTGGCGGATAAAGCCTCTGGTATAAACTTCGCACCAGCATGGTCCAAATAATACTGAATACGATCTCGATCGCTGCCATACATACCAGCGGGTACACCGATACATAGCTTCGCACTGCTAAAACGACAATAAAATATTCCACAACCGCACTCATAATAATTGCCAATGCATGTGAACTGAATATATCGGAAGCTTCCAGATACCCAATATGAAAACCACCCAGACTCTGCGTAAAGAAAAATGCCAGTAAAACATACAGTCCAATGACTCCCCAGTGACCACGTTCTCCAAATTTATTGGTCATCAATGGATTATAGTAGACGAACCAGACGTATGAAAAACACATCATCTCAAAAAGAATCATGATTAAGTTTGCGCAATAATTCAATAAATGTTTATAGCCTTTTCTTTTTTTCATATCTTCTCTTTTCAATCATTGTTCATGGCAACAGATCTGCTTTTGAAGCATAGGATCCATTGTCTATATACCGGCGTATTATACCAAAATTAGCTGTTCTTTGCAAGTTTTCCCGCCATAGAATCCCCATTCTGTGGCATGTATTCTATGACATGCCAAAAGGCTGTAGAAAATGTTGTCTCCATTTTCCACAGCCCTTCTGTTTTTTCCCTGATTATTTTTATAAACTATTCATGATCCGAAGCAGCTTCGTACCATAATCTGCATCTGCTGCCCAGCCTTTTCCATACGGATTCTGCGGAATTGCAAGCCATTCGACATATCTGGCTGTTCCACGCGATACATACTGAAAACGGGTATCCACACATGCATTATTCAATCCCTCAGTACTTGCATACGCTTTCAAGTGCTGTACCTGTGCACGGAGTCCGGTTCTTACGTCTGCGTAGGTTTCCCCCGCAGCACCGCCACCGACTGCACCGAGTCCGCCAAAGTTGCACTGGCTCGCCTGCACATCACCACCGAATGTGAGTCCACCGGTCTCTAACATCACCTGTGCAAACAATACATCCGCTCTTACACCCTCTGCATCTGCCTCTTCTTTTAAAATCTTAAAGAACGCTTCCGCGGAATCCGCTCCCTTGTCACGGTAAGTATCTGCCGGGAATGTATATCGTTTATTATAATAAGATACCATCTGATCTACCGTCACACTGCTTGTACCCATGATCTCATGAGCTGCTGCTTTTGATTTCACCGCTGACCATGGACCATACATACGGATTCCACTGCTTAAGTCCTTATATGCTCTTACTTTATAGTAATAGGTTGTTCCCTGTGTCAGATTACTGTGTGTAAAGGAAGTTGCACCGGAAGTCTGTAACGTGGTATAGCTTCCTTTTTCACTGATTGCACCGGCAAGTTCATAACCGCTTGCATTTGCAACACTGTTCCATGAGATATTTAATACATTATTATCTCCGAGTGTGATAGAAGAAATACTTCCCTGTTTTAGGACTGCAACCTCTGTTACCTTACTATAACTTCCTCTGCCTGCACTGCCTTTGATCTTATAAGTTGCTGCAATTTTATAGTAATACGTATTGCCGCTCTTTACGCCCTTATCCGTGTAAGTCAGTGTAGATCCAGATGAAATTGAAGCGATCTTTTCAAATTCACTGTTTGACTTGTCGCTCCGGTAAATATCATACCCCTGTGCTTTTGAAACTTTCTTCCAGCCAAGTGTGACCTGATTTTTGCTGTTACTTGTGATCTGGGAGAATACCACCTGTTTGATCGTCCATGCCTTCTGTGCTTTTGAGAAAGATGCCACACCGTTTTTAGCACTGTTGCTCTTATATGCACGAACCTGATAATAGTAAGTTTTTCCGGCTTCTAATGTTTTATCCTCATATTTTTTCGTATTTTTACCTTTGACCTGTCCGACCTTTTTATAACCACTGTCTTTTGACGTACTCCGGTAAATCTGATAACCGGATGCCCCATCCACAGCTTTCCATTCCAGTCTTACGGAAGTACTTCCGGTTGCCTTTACTGCTGTAATGGATGTAGTTTTCAAAGTCTTTGCCGACACAGCTGCCGAATTACCGCTGTATCCTTTTTTGCCATTTACCTTGTTGATCGTCTCTATCTTATAATAGTAGGTCTTTGCAGTTTTTAACTTTTTATCCTGATAGGTCGTATTATTTTTTCCTTTTAAAGTGGCAACCACTTTATAAGTACCATTCTTTGACGTACTGCGTTTGATCCGGTAGCCGTAGGCACCGCTCACTGCTCCCCAGTTTACTTCAATCTGATTACTTCCATTTGAAACAGCATACTTGATCTTTGCCTTTTTCGCTGTTCTTCCTTCCATGGACGCTGAATCACCGCTATAACAGATATTGTCTCCTGTCTTTACCATCGTTTCAACCGTGTAATAATAGGTCTTTCCTGCTTTTACACTGGTGTCTTTGTAGCTGGTCGTGTTTCCGGATTTAATCGTCTTAACAACTTTGTAAGTACCATCTTCATCGGTACTTCGTTTGATGCGATAACCATAAGCTCCTGTGATCTTATTCCACTTGATCGTCAAGGTCTTTTCATTTGTGGAAACGATTGATGTGATTTTTGTGCGCTTTGCAGTTTTTCCTGCCACCGCGTCTGATGCACCGCCGTATCCTTTTGTACCGCTGTTGACATTATATGCTTCGACCTTATAGTAATAGGTCTTTCCTGCTTTTACAGTATCATCTGTGTAGGATGTTGTCTTTTCTCCTGATACTGTATCTATTTCACTATAACCACTATCTTTCTTTGTGCTGCGGGAAATGATATATCCCTTTGCACCGCTTACCTTATTCCAGGAAATTTTTAATACTTCCTCATCCGAGGATGTGATTCCTGTAATTTTTGCTTTTGCAAGTGTCTTTGCAGATTTTGTGGAAGAATATGCACCGACACCCTGTCTGCCATTGTTTGTATTGTAAGCCTGTACTTTGTAGGTATATGTTTTGTTATTGGATTTTACAGTATCTGTGTAAGTGAGTGTACTGCCGGATTTTACCGTGCCAATCTGATAAAATTTACTGTCACTGCTGTCCTGACGATAGATCAGATATCCCTCTGCTTTAGAAACCTTTTTCCAGGTCAGGGTAATCTTCTTTCCACTCTTTGCCTTGATCTTTGTGAGGTTTGTTTTTCCTAATGCCACACCTGAGATGGGTTTAGAATACTCTCCTGCAGTTCCATCGTTAAATACCGGACGGACCAGATAGTAATATTTTGTCCCTGCCTTTACGGTATCATCAATATAAGATGTAGCATCCGATACTTCGTCAATCTTAGGATAGTTTGTATCATTCACAGTATTACGATAAATTTCATAATAATCGACATTATCGAGACCTGTCCATTTTAATCTAAGACTACCATCCGCTCTCGACTGCGTGTAATTGAGCGTTACGGTCTTTGCTCCTTTTGTCAGTCCGAAATACTCTGCGATCGCAGTTGCATCCGCAACACCGAGTGCCTTTAATTTTTCATCAGAACTTAAATATGTATAATAATCATTTGCATTGTCCAAAAAGGCATGCTCGATGATCAGACCAGGAATGCCATTATTTTTACAACGACGGATCAGACCGTAATAATCTGCTGCAGAACCATCCGGATATTTATCATAAGATGCATTTCTAATCAAAGTTCCACGATAATTCAATCCAAGTGCTGCCAATTTATCGCATATTTTCTTTGCAAGTGCCTGTCCATTGCCTCCTACCTGTGCATTATAGTTGCTGTTCGGATAATAAACTTCCACACCTCTCGCTGTTCCGTTTGCAGTATTTAAATGGAAACTGACTAACACATTTGCTCCCACATTCTTTGCAAGGTTTGCACGGGCATCCAGACATGCAATATTATCTCCGCCGCCTGCCGGACAGCTTGCACTCTCTCTTGTCATATAAACAGTAATACCATTATAGGTAGATAATTCTTCTTTACAGTATGTGGCGATCTTAAGTGTCAGATCCGCTTCCTGTACTCCAAAACCGGATGCTCCTGCATGGGTGCCATCATGTCCCGGATCGAGTACGACTTTCACATTACTGTTCGCACCTTTTAAGTTATCTGCAACACTGGCGACAGCCTCTGAGATTCCCTGCTTCAGCACATTTTCCACAGTGTTTTCGGAAATAACTTCTCCATCTGCGCTCATAGTAACAACATCAGCATCCACATCCGCATAGGCATCTTCATCATAAAGTACCTGATCCGGGTTCGTCTCTGCCTGTTCATTGACACCAAATCTTACATCCATGCCAAGGTCTGATAGCAGGATTTCCTGTTTTGTTTTCTCCTGTGTAAACTGCACGGAAGTGATCTGATACTCTCCTGCCTGTCCATTTTCTGAAAAATCCATGGTAAAACGGATCATATCTTCTTCTCGGCCTGCCGCTTTGATCTGATATGTTTTTCCGGTAGTCAGATTCTGATAATTTAAAATAACATCAGAAATCTGCTCATTCCCTGTTCCAAGACTCAAAACCACATTCTGGGTGCCCGGTGTTTCGACATACGGGGACTCTACCATCATATAGTTCATTTCTGCTGCCTGGACTGTTTCTGTCTCAGTCTCAGTTTCTGTCTCAGTCTCAGTTTCTGTTTCCGTACTTTCTGTCTCGATCGTTTCCGTCTCGGCCGGCTCCTCTGTCTCCGTTTCAGCCGTTTCCGTCTCTGCGGTCTCTGTTTCCGTACTTTCTGTTTTGGTCGTTTCTGTCTCGGCCGGTTCTTCTGTTTCCACTGCCCCGGTCTCCGTTTCCGCAGTCTCTTCTGTTTCCATTACTCCGGTTTCCGTCTCGGAAGACTCCCCCGTTTCCGTTGTCTCTGATTCGGATGATGTTTCCGTCTCATCATTTTCCGTTTCAGATGCCTCTTCTGTCACAGCTGCCTCTTCCGCTGATGACGTTTCCATTGCCTGCGTGCTTTCTGTCTGGACTGCGCCATCTTCTGCCGCACGCACATCTGCAGGCAGTGCTGTCATGCTCACGCAGACTGCCATGATTACTGCTAAAATCCTTTTTTTCATTTTCCTGTTATCCTCTTGTATATTTACTGATGTTTTTACACTTCACATCCGCCGTTTATTTTACCATAAAACCTCCCCGTTGAATATATCTTGCCAGAATTTTCATAAAATCTTAAAAATACTCCGGCAGAATGATCCCGCCGGAGTATCTCTTTTCACATCTATTTTGCTTTTGTCTTTACGGAAACAACGGAAGAATAACTTCCATATACTTTCTTTCCATTCACTTTGCGGTATGCACGGATCTTATAATAATAGGTCGTCGATTTTTTCAATTTACCGTTTTTGTAAGATGTCGTACTACCTTTGGATATGGTCTTTACTTTACTATATTTTCCATCTTTACTGTTGCTGCGGTAGATCTCATAACCGCTTGCACCTTTTACCTTTGACCAGGTCAGTTTTACATTCTTTGCATCCGACGCTTTTGCCTTTAACGTCGTCTTTGCCGGAACCGCCTTTGCAGATTTTACATTCGAAAATCCACTGGTCTGTTCTCCATTCTGTGTCTTAACAACCGTCTTGATCTTATAATAGTATGTTTTTCCGGTTTTTACACTGCTGTCTGTCCAGGAACTGGTGCCCACACTGTTGATGGTTTTGATATTCTGATAATCCCCATCCTTTGCTGTACTGCGGTAGATCTGATAAGAAGTCGCAGCCGGTACAACTTTCCATGAAACTTTCAGTTTATTGTATGCTGTCGATTTTACGGAAGTCACGCTTGTTTTTCTGTTCTCAATTTTATTAACACAGAGCGTGTATTCTTTTTCCACCGCATTTTTCGCAAATGCCTGCACTTTCAGGTAATAGGTTCCCTTGCTTAATTTGACAGCCTTTGACTCTGTATAGGTACTGCCGGCATAGGAATAGATATGATCATCATCTTTTCTGCTCACTCTCTTGCCGTTTGCATTATAAAGTACCACATACCAGCTTCTTCCCGCGTCATTGATCTTCTCATGTGCCAGACTAAAGTTGATATACTGCGCTTTTGTGAGTGTAAAGCGATAGCAGTCTTCATCTGACGTATATCCTGTGATCACACCGTTTACCGCTTTGCCGACTTTTATGTTATCTGCCGAAGCCCAGTCACCGTTGTTCTCTGTCTCCCAACCGGAAGCCGCTTTCTGTGTCATGCAGATCGTATAGTCGCCGGTATAAAGTGTAGATGCCTGGCTGACGCATACATAATATTCTCCCGCAGCCAGTCCTAATTTACATGAGGTAAAGGATGTCTCTGTTCCTGTGCTTGTAAATTTATAAATTTCACTGTTATCCTTATTGTAAAGCACAACATTGTAACAGCTTGCCGTGCTCTGGTTGTTTTTATGTCCGAACTTCAACTGCAGATACCCGGCTTTTGACATTTTGATCTTGTAATAATCTTTGTCTGAAGAACTGCTGATACTTCCATAATAGGTTTTTCCGTTCTTCACACTGTTTGCAGTAGCAGCCGAATCATTCGACTCCACCTCTCTGTCACCAGCCGTTTTTGCTTTGATGCATACATCATAGTTTACCGGATAACTGGTACCGCTTAATAATGTTCCTGCTGAATTTCCGGTTCCTGCAATTTTAACATAATACTCACCTTTTGGCAGTCCGAGATTCGGTGTGGAAACACTGGTATCCCCGCCGCGGATGTTTGTAGTGTAAACTTCTGTATACTGATCTTTATCTACCTTTCGGATCACACTGAACACAAACATATTTGTGGTCTCCTGACCACTTACAACCGGATGTGTCAGTTTCACATTGATGTAACCATTTGCAGAAAGTGTTGTCTTAAAATAATCCACATCACTGTAGGTACGGATGTCGCCGCTGTACGTGATACCGGAAACAGCCGTATTGGCAATATCGTAAGTATCATTGCTCTCGCTCTCCCAGTTGTCTGCGTTTGTCCAGGAAGCATTCAGCTTGTAGGTTTCTCCGTTTGTCCCATAGATTGCAAATGATCCAGACGCATTCAGATATGTTACGCCCGACACTTTCAGATAATAAGTTCCTGCCGCAAGTCCGAAATTGACAGACTCTGTTTTCTCCTCATCCGTCCTGCTCGTCATTGTATAGATCGTATTTCCAGAAGCATCGCAGACTGCTACACTGTAAATATCCGTTGCGAGCTTACTGCTCACTTTATCATGCTGTAACTGAAATGAAAGATATCCTTTTGCAGCCGATGTAATCTTGTAATAATCGGTATCAGAAGTAGAAGAAATACTTCCTGTAATCGTCTGTCCAAGTTTCGTATAATTGTCTGCTGTGGAAATGGAGTCATTTTGTTCCGTTTCACAGTAAATATCTTCATACTGTACACTAAAGCTGTAATCGCTTGATCCTATCGTAAGCACTCCACGTCCGGTAACCTGCACATAATAGGTACCGGCTTCCAGTCCTATCTTCGCCGTCTGATTCTGTGTATCCTTAAGACCGCTGTTCACAGAAACCATTCCGCCAAACTGATCTGCAATAAAATCAATTTTCCAGGCTGGGCTGTTGCTCGTACTCGATAAATTTGCATGTGCAAATTTCAACTGCACCATACCTGCCTTGCTCATCGTAAATTTATACCAGTGTGTAACTGATTTTCTTGATGTCGTTGCTTTGTAAGTTGTATTTAATCCGATAGATGCCGCCGTTGCATAAGTACTTCCCGGTGTCACGTTCCCGTCTTTCCTTACAACTTCCTCGCTCTCTTCTGTTTCCGTGTCCTCAGATTTCGTATCCCCGATAACCGATTCTGTATTTTCCGTTTCGGTCATCTCAGAATTTTCCACTTCCTGCGTACCTTCGGTTGTCTCGGAAATTTCCGTCACTTCGGTACTTTCTGTTGCCTCAGTATCCTTCACACTTTCCGTATTTTCGGTTGTCTCGGACTCGTTTTCGGTACTGTCAGTTTCCACCGCCTCAGAAGTGTTCTCTTCCCCGTTATCCTCTGTGTCTTCGCTCTCTGCTGTTTCAGAATCATCCAGCGCTTCGGTGTTCTCTGCTGTTTCCGGATTCTCTGTCAGTTCCGTCACTTCTGTTTCATTCTGCCCGCCGGCTGCATATACCACCTGCTCTGCCGGGACCGCCGTCATACACAGGCTCAATGCCATAAGCCATGCGGCAATTTTCTTCCCTGCCTGATGTCTTTTTTTCATCTGGATCTTCCTCCTTGTTTTCTTTGTGCATTTCATTTTCTATTCTCTAAAATATACTGTATAATCATCTGTCTGCCCATAATATGTGTATCCAGCCTCCTGCATTTTTTTCTGATCATCATAGGATTTTTCCAAAACAATACAGTTGCTGCCATATTTTTCCGCAACTTCCAACTGATGTTCTACCGCATCAGGAACTGCCACAATTGTTTTACATTCTTCAATAAATTCTTTTTCTTCTTCCTCTTCAAATGTATAATCATCCTGTATCATATGATTGATCAGATCCTCACCGTATAACAACTGCACCGATTCATTTATTTCACGAATCCAGCTGCATACTTCCCTGGGGGCGATCATATTTTTAATATCATGATTTTCTTCGCGTAATAAAGAATCCAGCTCAACCACCTTATCCGGCACTTTATATTGATTTTCTATCACCTGTATTTTAGGCTGTGTAAATAAAAAATACATACTTAAAATTACAAATCCCGCACATCCGGTCAGGCACAATGCTTTTGCCCATATATGCTGATATCCTGATGTCAATTCTACAACAAATGCCGCCACTATAACCGCTGGAACAAGAATCATAAACATCTTTCTATATTCATTCTGCATCCAAAAACTGTTGATACATGTATAACCAAACGGATTTGCAATCAGAAGGAAACATAATATTTCGTATTTTACCAGCTTATTCTTATTTTCATTGATGCGATTTTTTTCAGCTATAAAAAAAAGAATGGCAAACCCTACCAGAGCCAGACTGATTCCCTCCGCTCCCGCACTGCGGAATTCACTTCTGAGCGCCTCAAATGCTGCTATCATTTTTCCACCTCATAATACCCGCCATAATCACTACGGACACCCACACAAACGTTACGATAAAAAATCCCTTTCGATACATCAACTGACCTGAAAGCGCCACTGCTGCATAGGTCAGGATCATAAATATCTGACCAAATTCATTGAAACACCGTGTTTCTTTTTCTTCTCCCAAAAGCTGCAGCACCGTCCATGGCAGCACTCCAAGGAAAAATAAAGTCTGACCATTCCATCCATGTTGAAAAATACCATAATAAAATGCCTTATCCATAAATAAAGGAGTAATATAAAGCAGCCATATCACCGTCATAAACAGGTATTTTTTCTTTGTATCCTTTTGAAACAAACAATCTGCCCATGCTGCATAAATGCAAAAGTAAATTGGAAATACAAAAAACGGAATCACCAGATGAATAAACTTTGCCGGGTTGATCCTGCATATTTCAACACATACCGCATAATACGCATCGACCGGTGATCCTGCCATCTCATCAAGAAGTTCTTTTTCCACAGAGAGCATCTGTGTCCTTCCCGATGTCGGACTGTATACATACAGTGTATCTGTTGTATACATTGTAAGAACAGACTGTACTGTATAATCGTCCGTATCTGCAGGGACGCACACCACACTAAATGCGCTCAGTACCAATATCGCAATCACAGCCAAAATAATGTTTTTCATTTCCGATGTATCCGGCAGTAATCTGATCTCTTTTCGATTCCGGATCATCATTACTATAGCAATGAGCAATACAAGTGCCACGACAATCATCCATATCCGCGTAAGTACAGATAATGTCAGTTTATAAAAAATTGCTATTTGGGCTATTAAAAAAAAGAGGGCAAATAAAATCATATTTCCCATTAAATATCTATGCAGATTGCGTTTTCTTTTTTCTTTCAATAACTGTTCTGCAATATATCCCGCTGCAACAGGCGCGATGTACCACATCAATGCCATTGCCAGAAATTTTAAAATTAAAAGCAACTTCTTTTGTCCCCTTTCAATTACTGATACAGCGATACAACTCATATCCATCTACAGAATCAACATAACTTAGATTTAAATAATTCAGATAAAAATCAGAATAGTTATTACAAACCACAAAATCTATCTTATCCTCAAAGATTTTATTTGCAATATCAACATCGATTTCTACACCATGCATAAACATTGAAACCGCATTTTTCCAGCTTTTTTTCTCTTCTGCCAGATCAATCTTATCCGGCGACTGAAATTGATAAAGATCCATTATTTTATTGGTCACTGGTATAACCAGTTTGGGGTCATACTGACGTAACCAGTAATACATCTCCGCATCACATAATATTACCGGATTCTCCTTATCCGTATTGTTCTCTATCATCTCTGCAACTGCAACTACAGAGTTATCTACTTTGTATATATTATCATCCACTGACAATTCAGACATG
>QFCF01002153.1_pt1 | contig 12567 bp, 6 predicted proteins | sample 5346961 | NCBI WGS metagenome assembly QFCF01 (sample SAMN09062253, study PRJNA434731) | Human gut metagenome, whole genome shotgun sequencing project. | reverse complement strand
GCATGATGTTGACGAATGGGCGTGCTCAGAGAAAGGCGTGTGTTTCGTGGATACGATCAGTCTCTATTACTTCACTGAGGCGGCGAAGGACCTGAATTTTACCCAGACTGCCAGCCGCCTGTTTCTTTCCCAGCAAAATCTCAGCAGCCACATTGCACGCTTGGAGTCCAAATGCGGCTGCAAGCTTTTTCTTCGGAAACCCAAGATGCAGCTTACCTATGAGGGGGAGTTGTTTCTCTCCTATGCCAAGGAGGCTGTTGCCTCAGAGAGCAATATCCTTTCCGCCTTAAAAGCGGTCGCGGATGAGGATTCCGGCCGGCTCCATGTCGGCGTTTCCACCCCGCGGGCCGCTATTTTTATACCTGAGATTTTAAGAGATTTCACGCTTGCATACCCAAATGTCAGCGTGCGGCTGTCGGACCGCCCATCCTATCTGCTGGAGCGTCAGCTGATGGACAATACCATGGATCTCTGCGTGGGCGTGTTTCAGTCCCAAAATCCTGAGGTACAGATCTCCCATCTGTTGACCGATGGTCTTTATTTATGCATGGCGGAAAACCTGTTCCAAAACTATGCCGCCGCCCCCGCGGATACTTTGCTGAGCGCCAAAACAGATGGCGTTACTGTGGCGGAGTTTCCGGGAATTCCGGTGGCCCTTCCCTCCGATGGGATCCCGCTGTCCCGGGTGATCCTGTCCTGCTATGAGGAGGCGGGGATCACCCCGAACGTGATCCTGACCACAGCCTATCCGCAGATGTTCCGCACCCTTTATTATCAGGGGACGGCCGCATTCTTTGGGACAGGTATGATCCTTAAGGACCTCCTTCGGAGCCGCCCGGCCGGCGTTCCACCGCTGCGTGCGTTTCCGCTGCTGCTGAATGGAGGCTTCATTAAACGGGAGATCTCGCTGTTGACCAACCGGCATCGGTATCTCTCTAAGCCGGCCAAGCACTTTATCACGCTTACGCAGTCGCTTTTTGCAGAGCTGGAGCTGGAACTGTCACAATATGCTTGATCCTGTTCATCGGCCAGGAGGGGGGCCAACCCCCGCAGGAGAAATATGGGCAGGAATAAAAAGAGCCACAGGGCGCGGGTAGCGCTGCCCTGAGGGGCCAGCAGCCCAGCGTCGTCGCCGGAGATCAGGCCCTCGCCCACGGCCCAGCGCAGGGACTCCACGGCGTAGCCGCTGACATTGGCGCTGCCCCCGAAAGAGGACAGGGAGCCGTTCCCGGCGGGGCTGCCCGCGTAGCGCCACAGCATGGTGGCAAGCTGCTCCCGGGTGATGGAGCCGTCCGGGTCAGAGCCATCGGAGATGCCGTTCTCCTTAGCCCAGGCCATTGCCTTTTCATACCACACAGCGCCGCCGGCGGTGTTCTGCCCATCAAAGCGGGCCAGCACGGTCATCAGCATGGCGCGGGTCATGGGGCTGTCGGGGCTGAAGGTGGTCTCGCCGGTGCCGGAGAACAGCTCATGGGCGGCCGCAAAGTCAATGGCGTCATCCGCCCAGTGGCCCTTGGTGTCGGTGAAGTCGCGGCTGCGGTCCACCAGCACCAGTTCGGCGGAGCCGTCCAGCTTAACAGTCATGCCGTCCTCGGCAGGAACAGACAACTTCACGATCTCGCCGGTGTCCGCGTTCACAGCCACCATGCCGCAGCCCACATCGGCGGGGATGGTCACGACGGCCTCGCCCACAGACTCGGGGATGGTAATCTGGGCGGTCACGTCCTTGCCGGGTTCGTCCACAGTCTTGACTTTCACGCCGTTTTTGGCGGTCTCGGTGGTGGTGACAGTGCCGTCCTTCTTCGTCTCCACGACGAGGGTGGAGCCATCCTTGAACTTGGTGGTCTCCGTCACGGTGCCGGTTTTCTTGTCCGTAACGGTGGTGGTTGTGGAGCCGTCCGGGTTCTTCTCAGTCTCCGTGGTGGAGCTGCTGGAACCGCCGGAGCTGTTGGAACCGCCGCCGGAGGAGCCGCCGTCTGTATTTCCGGACTGCTTTCCGGTCAGCTCATAGACCGCCACAGTTCCGGATACCTCACAGGCTGCCATCAGGAGCGGCTTGCCGGTTGGGCTGGCTGCGGCGGGCACAAAGGCCAGACCCTCGGGGGCCACGTCGCCGCCGGTGACAAGCTTGTCATCGTCCTCTGAGCCAGGAACGGAAGTAGTAAAGTCTCGGGAGTTGATGTAGTTCACATAGGCGGCCTTGGCAGGGTTGGTAACGTCATAGACCATGATGCCCCCCGTGCGCTCCAGAGCTACAAAGGCATAGATCCTGCCATTTACCTGCCCCACGGTGACGCTCTCGGCCTCGGGACCCTTCTTACCGGAGCGGTCATCCTTGACTGCATTGTCATTGGAGGTGTTGAAGTATTCAGGAAGATACTGGGCGGTGAGCCGCTCAAAGCCGCTGCCGCTGGTGTAGACCTCCTGGAGGCCGGAAGCGGAGACCTCATAGAGGGTGAACGAACGTCCGCCGAAGAGGTAGTCCTTTTGACTGTCCAGACCGTCATAATCGGTGGTATCAAAAAATACCACCTTGCCGGTCAGGCCGGAGTTGTCCGCGGTGATGGCTCCGGTGGGCGAGGTCTTTCCCTTGCCGAAGTTGCGCTCATCCTCGTTGAGGTAGTCCCCCCACTCCCGGCTGTCGCCCTCGTTGGCGGTCAGGAGGTAGGTCCTGCCGTTCTGCTCGAAGGCAGCGATGCCGTCAGGCATACGGATGCCCATGAGGCTCTCATAGGTCTTGGGCGCGTACTGCTCGTCCTTCTTGTCGATGTCCACAGGGATCGTGCTGTGATCCTCAAAGCCAGCGGAGTAGATTCCAGTGAAGGTTTTGGATGCAAGATCCAGCACAGCGATGGCGTTGGCCTCCTGGAGAGTTACATAGGCCTTTCCGCCGGAGACAGCAATGTATTCCGGTTCCAGATCCACAGAGGGAGCGGTATTCTTCTTCAAGATGATGCCGGAAGCGGTCAAGCTGGCCCGCTGACTGTCAAAGGCGGTGAATTCCACCACATCAGCAGTACCGGCCTTTACATCCACCACACTGACGGAACCCTTGGGGTCGGTAATGCCTTCACCGTAGCCCTCGCGGGGTTCGCCCTCGTCGGCGGTGAGGACAGTGTTGTGATCCGCAAAAATAACCATGTCGGGCTGCACGCCCACAGTGATGACTTGGTCCAGTGTAAGGGAGCCGTTTGCAGCACAGGTAAACAGGGCCACTCGGCCGGCGTCGGCATAGCCTTCCGCCTGGAGGGCGGCGGCCAAAGTCTTCCCATCGGGAGAGACGGCCACAGAGGTCATATCACCGTAAGCAAAGGAACTGTCCTTACTTTCCACAGCGGCCTTCACATCAACGCTGGTTCCAGTGAGGGCGGACACCGCGCCGGTGTTTTCCAGTTCTCCCATAGGGATGACGGCCAGCTTGCCGCTCTTGCCGTTGACGGCGTAGGCATAGCCGTTGACGCTGTTGTAGGCCACGATCTCCATGACGCCGCCGTCCACATCGCACTGACCGGCAGTGTAACCGGCGATCTTGGTCAGATCCAGGCTGGCAGAACCGTTCTCCATGCCCGCAGTCTGGGTCTCGGGGGTATCGGGAGTCTCCGGGGCGCCGCCGTCCTCCGATACCGTTACCCAGACAGGGTTTGCATAGAAGCAGAGGCTGGCATAGTTGGAGTCGTTGATGGTGTCAAAACGCGTGCTGTTATCGCTGATGCCGGAGTAGTTGGCGTCGGCGAGGGGATCGCCGTTCTCATCCACCTGGGATACGGTGGTGCCCCGCAGGCGGAAATACAGGTCGCTGTCTGCCGCGGTGGTAAAGGTCAGGGAGTAGAAACCATCGTCTCCTTTGGCGGAAGCCAGTTCCTCCTTGGAAAAAGTCTTGACGATCTTGGCGTCGGTGTTGGCGGTGCTGTTGCACTGATCTTCAGCCACCTTGCCGGTCACATGGCCCATGATCAGGTCCACGTGGTCCAGCTCGGGGGTGTTGTCCACTGTGATGCCGGTGCTGTGGTTGTAGAGGCTCTCATAGTTGTTGACGCCGTCCGCCTTGAAACGGACCGTGACGGTCAGAGTGTCGCCCGCATTGGCATCCAGCTCACAGCCCATCGTTGCGCTGCTGCTGCCGTCAGAGACAGTGAAGGAGAGATCGGAAATCAGATCGCCATACACCGAATAGGAGTTTCCGGAGCGCATCCCCTCCACCACATCGGAGAAGGTGAACTGCTGGTCGTCGCCAGGCTCCACCCAGACCTGGTTGGCGGAGTATTCACTGGCCCAGTAGCCGCTGGAGTACTGCTCATCGGCACTGACTTTGAAGTGGAAGTCGGAGTTGGCGAAGTTGTAGAACCTGCGGCCCTCGGACAGCATGGCGTCCCACGCGCCGCCGGTGACGGCGATCATCTCGTCGGCTCCGTTTCGGATGGCTCCGTCGGGCAGCTCGCAACGGCCGCTGCCCGACATCTGGTTGCCGGGCATACCCTCAAAGCCAAAGACGGCGCTGGGCGCGGCATCGTTGAGACGGCGCAGGTGTTCGACGGTCACCTCACCGCTGCCGCCCTTGTGGCGGGAGGGGTGGTTGGGCAGAAGATAGCTGGAAGGATAGTTTTTCTCCAGCCAAGCCGCCGCCTCATAGGCGGTCTCCGGCTGCCCGTTGTGCCGCCGGTTGCCATAGACCTCCTGCTCATCCATATCGTCGGCCTTTTCGTCCAGGGTAAAGAGGCTGGTGGGGTCATCGCCGGAGCCCTGGCTGGCGTACAGCCACTCAAAGGCGTGGATGCCGGACAGAGAGGTCTCACCGTTCTTGTCCAGTACGCCCACACTGGCGTGGTCCAGACCCGGCATATCCCACTCAAAGCCGGAATTCAGCAGCTTGTCTATATATTCTCCCTTCACCTGGAGCTTTTCTAACTCACGGATTTGGGCCTGTACAGCCACATAGAAGGCGGTATTGTATTGGCCGTTTCCCTGACCGTCCACGCCGTTGTAGGACTGGCGCAAATGGTCAGCCAGACCCAGAAAATCAAAGGCATCTCCGTGCTGGATGTTATCAAACTGAGCGGCGCTGTTGACGTCGTTCTGGAGTACATCCTCGTTGCGGAACGCGGCGGCCAGAACATTGTTCAGGGACATGAAAGAAGAAGTGGCATCCTTGGATTGGCCGGTGTGAGTGTGGTACTCGCCGTTCATCCACTGGCCCTGGGTCTGGGCGGCCTGCTCCTCCCGGGCCATGCCGGAAAATCGCTGGTCAAAATCAATGCTGATCTCGCCCTCATTGCCAGGGCCGGTGAGGAAGTTCACATCAAAGAAGGTCTTTTCTTCCTCATCCAGAGAGGCGGCATAGGGGGAGTAGATGGAGTAGTAGATCTTGCCGTCCTCCTCATCAAACTCCAGATAACGGAACCAGCCGTTGCCGCCGTTGTAGGCAAACTGAAGGTCGGTGAGGATGGAGATGACCTGCTTGCCGCTGGTGTTGGTCAGCTCCTGTACGCCGGAGCCGTGGCTGTGGCCGCCCACCATCATAAACACCTGGTCGTAGTTCTTCACGATGTTCCACAGCTTGCTGCCCTGGCTGCTCAGCTTGATGGCGCTGGGCTGGGTGTCGGAGCAGTTTTGCAGATCGTGGGTGGTGACGATGGTGGGGCAGTTAGGATACTCCTCCAGCACCGAACGGAGCCAGGCTTCGTCCTCACTGTTCCATCCGGTGTTGTTGTTGGCGCCCGATCCGCTGCCTGTACAGGACAGGGAGATGATCAGGTAATTGTAGCTGCCCGCCCGCAGGAACATATAGGAGCTGTTGCCGTCGCCGTTGGGAGATTGGGTGAGATACCAGCCGGTACGGCGGGTCCAGGCGGTGCTCTTGCCGGAGAAGCTGTTATAATAGTTGTGGGTCCCGCTGGACCAGCCATCATGGTTGCCCATCTGCATCAGAAGTTTCATGCCTGCATCGGGCATACGGTAAAAGGCGTCCCGGGCGTTGACATACTGGGCGTCATCGTTGTTGTCATCCACCACATCGCCCAAGTGGATGACGCCGGCTACATTCAGTGCGTCGGCGCTGTTGATGAGGCCGTCAATGGCGGCGTCCATCACATCGGAGCGGAACTCCACTGTGTTCTGAGTGTCAGGGATGAGAACGATGTTGTAGTTGTCCTCATCCCTGAGCTGATAGGTCTCGTTGCTGCCGAAATTTTCTACATAATTTTCAGGATCGGGGACCAGCCACTGCTCCTTTTCCAGAGGCTCGCCGGAGATCCGGATCTCCTGTAAGTTCCCCTGGAGGAACTTGTCCAGACCGTTCCACCAGGAGGAACCCACGCGGAACCGGCCGTCCGCAGGATCGGCGTACATACCCGCCATCTCATCGGAAACGTAATCCCGGAATGCCTCGCAGCCGTTGACATAGGTGGCGATCTCGTGTCCGTCGGACACAATGGCGATGTGATACCACACGCCGCCCTTGTCCATGGAGACTGACCAGGCGGCGGAGGACATCGTGTGGTCACCATCTGCGTTTCCAGTGACGAACTGGATCTCCTTGCAGTTGGAGATGGAGGCATACATAGTTCCCTGTTCACCCTCCGGGTTGCCGCCGCCGGAGCCCTGGCGGCCGATGAGGCTCATCCACCCGTCAGCTGCGGTCCAGTCCTCGGGGAAATAATAGAGGAACTCCATGGTGTAGCCGTTTTCAAATTCCTCATCGTTGATGGGGGCTTCCTCCGCGGTGATGAAGTCCACGCCGGTCTTGGAATTGGTGTCGCCGTTGAAGGCCATGCTGCCGCCCTCGCCGGTCATGCTCGCATCGGAGAAGGAAATGTACTCCTCCTGATTTCCGCCGTTATAGACCTGCATTTTCAGGTCGTTTCCGTTGCCGGACTGGTCCTCAAGGACGAGATCGCCGCCGGCAATGCTGCCAGTGGAATGTGTCTGGTCAAATTTCCAGTCCGCGGCTACATCGGCTCTGTCCGGCGGGCTTGTCCAGTCGGATAGCGCTTCGGCTCCCTCCTGGAATGCTTCGCTGGCCTCCGCCGCCAGTGCTTCCGGACATCCGCCCAGAAGTATCATGAGCGCAAGGAGACCTGTTGAGACTCGTTGGTGCAAATTCTTCTTCATATTGTTTGGCCCCTCCTTAGAAAATACGATGTCATTCTATCGAAAGGGATGGGCCGTTATCCACCGGGAAACGGTAAAGTGCTTGTAAAATTTCAAATGATCTCAGGTATAAAACAGGCCGAAGGGCATACCGCTGCGGCTTACCCTTCGGCCATCTCCTTGCCGGCCGGGGAAGGATGGAGGAGGTTAGTCCGGTTCATTTTCGGCGTGGCGTCGAGAAGGATATGGATCTGTCTGCGCTGCTGCCGGAATGGTTGCAGGAGCGGGAAAGACAAATAGACCAGAGCGAAGTGCATCAAAGCAAAAGTGCAGTCTGTGCCTCCTGCGCTAAAATAGCTTCAAATACTTCCAGATAATGAGGGCGATGCATCCGCTTGTTGCGGACGATTTTCACATCATTCCAGAGTTCCAGCCCCGCCACAGAAAGCCGGCGCAGAACAGGCGCATTAGATGAGAGGAGCTGCTGCACCTCGCTCAGGTGCATATTGGGGCAAAAGCAGCCTCCAATTCCCTGAATTGCCAAGCGGAGTTGTAAATCAAAATCTCCTACTGTAACTTTTGGGTGCAGATCCAGTTTCTGCTGCTGAAAAAAATTAGAAATCTGCAGCTGCGTTGTGCTGACAGTTGGGCTGAAAATCAAGGGCAATTTTTGCAGCTGATCCGGAGAAAGAGTATCTGGAACAGGGGAGTGAGGAAAATACTGGGTTAGGAGTTTCTCCGCTGCGATCAGGTAAACTGGTTCCCGCCCGACGCTGCTGGACAGGAAAGACGGATGAACTGTGGGATTGATTCCAAGAAACAGATGCAGGTCGCCCTGCTCCAACAGCTGCTCAAAAACAGCGGTATCTCCATGAGTGATTTCCAGATCGACCCCTGGATATTGAACGGAAAACCGCTCCAGAACCTTTGGAAGCAAAATGCGCGCCCGGGCAATATGTAATCCTAAGCGAATCTTTCCCACGGTGCTCTCTTTCAGATCCTGAAGCCTTTCTGTTAGATTTCGTTCCAGCATACGGACCTGGAGATAAGTATCCAGCACCGCTTGTCCGGCTGGAGTAAGAGCAAATTTGGGACGGCGGTCAAACAGCCGTCCATATTGCTTCTCCAGCCGGCGGATGTGGTTGCTCATGTCTTGTTGGCTGACCATGGCCCGCTCCGCCCCGCGGCTGATCCCCTGCTCTTGGGCGACAATCAGAAAATACTCCAGACTAATGTTCATAATATCCTCCATACACAACATTTTTGTGTATATTCTTAATATAAGATGTGTTTGAGATTTTGTCAACCGGCTGATACAATAGAGCGCAAGAAAGGAATCGCCCTCATAGAGATGGAACATAGAAAGGATGATAAGAATGGGTCATGACAAAATGCATTTTAAAGATTACCGCAGTGGAATGCTCACAAACGGAATTGAGCGCTCCGCCCACCGTGCGCTGCTGTACAGCACGGGGCTGGATGAGGCCGACCTGCGCAAACCGATGATCGCGGTGGTCAACTCCTTTACAGAGATGGTGCCTGGACACTTCCATTTGCGGGAGTTGGTGGACTTCGTCAAGCAGGGGATCATTGAGGCGGGAGGTATTCCACGGGAATTCAACACCATTGCCATCTGCGATGGGATCTGCCAGGGGCACAAGGGCATGAGCTATCCCCTGCCCAGCCGGGAGATCATTGCGGACTCTGCTGAGTTTATGGTGGAAGCCCACCAGTTTGACGGGATGGTGATGCTGCCCGGGTGTGACAAGATCGTGCCCGGAATGCTGATGGCTGCCATGCGTCTGAATATTCCTGCCATTGTCGTACCCGGCGGTCCCATGCTGCCAGGAAAATACAAGGATATGGAGACGATCACCCTTACAGATATGCGGGAGTTGATTGGCAGAACTCAAACCGGCAAGCTGACGGAGGATGAGCTGCTGAAAATCGAAAAAGAGGCGCTCCCTGGTGTGGGTACTTGTTCCATGCTGGGAACCGCCAATACCATGAGCTGTCTGGCAGAGGCCCTGGGTATGAGCCTGCCCGGCTGCGGCCTGGCCCATGCGGTAAGCGCCAAGAAGCGCCGAATCGCCAAGCAGTCCGGCCGCAGAATCGTGGAGATGGTGAAGGAGGATCTGACGCCCCGGAAGATCATGACCCGGGAGGCCCTCCGCAACGGGATCAAGGTGAGTATGGCGATGGGCGCGTCCACCAACAGCACACTCCATCTTCCGGCTATCGCCCATGAGGGAGGGATCGATCTCTCTCTGAATGATTTTGATGAGCTGAGCCGGGAGGTGCCATACCTCTGCAATATAAAGCCCTCCGGACGATACCCCCTGAGCGTGCTGGAGGAGTGCGGCGGGATTCCCGCGGTGATGAAGGCGATTGAGAGCAGGCTGGATCTGGGGCAAATGACTGTTACAGGAAAGACTGTGGGAGAGAACCTGGCGGATGTGGAGCGGGTGGAAAACGACGTCATCTTCCCCCTAGAGCGCCCCAAGCGTCCAGAAGGGGGACTGGCGATCCTCTACGGCAACCTGGCTCCCAACGGGGCGGTGGTCAAACAGGCGGGGGTCAAGCCCAGTATGCACTATTTCAAAGGCAGGGCCCGAGTGTTTACCTCCATGGAGGACGCCAGCAACGCGGTTTCCAACGACCAGATCCAAAAGGGAGATGTGCTGGTCATCCGCTATGAGGGGCCAAAGGGTGGACCGGGGATGCGGGAGATGCACATGACCTGCTCCCTCATCGTGGGACGGGGAATGGATGAGGACTGCGCCCTGATTACCGATGGGCGCTTCTCCGGCTCCACACGCGGACCCTGCATCGGCCACATCTCCCCCGAAGCCGCCGCAGGCGGCCCCATCGCCGCTGTGGAAGAGGGGGACGAGATCATCATTGATATTCCGAACCGCACTCTGACCCTCTGTGTCCCGGATGAAGAAATTAAGCGTCGGCTGCGAGCGGTTAAACACATTCATAAACCTGCGACGCCGGCCCTGGCGCGCTACGCGGCGCTGGTGACCAGTGCCGATCAAGGCGCGGTGCTGAAGCTCCCGGAAGAGGCAGAGTGAGAAACTCTGAGGAAGAGGATACAGGCAAAGGGCAGCTGGTGTTGATTTGTTCCTGGTCCTATCTCAATGTCCCAGTGGAATAGATTATGAGGGGACGTCTGCAACAAGTTTAAAACAGAACAGAGAGTCGAAGGGCAGGCCGTTATGGCCTGCCCTTCAGCTCTTGATCTTGTCAGAGGTACAGAAGCGGGAGAAACGATCTGCTCAATCTTCCAGCGCCGCTGCGATGATGATCCGGATCTGTCTGCCTGTGCTGTTGCTGGAATTGTTATACCAGCCTGTCAGAGTGTAGTCCTCGGCATTGACGGAGGAAAGGGTGGTCAGATAGTAAGAATTGTCTTTACGCAGATAGACCTGCACGTCATCCGAAACGGCATACTTCTGATTGGAGGCCATGGCCCAGCTGCCGGACAGGTCCGTCAGCTTTGCGAATTTCATGCGCTGCATGGTGCGGATGCTGCCGTCAGACTGATATGCGATGGCGATGCCTCCGGTCTCCACGGGGTACTGCGCGGAGGTGGAACGCAGCGTCTGCTCGGCCCCGTCCACCAAATAGGTGTAGGCGACGTTGATGGACATTTCCTGGGACTGATCCTCCAGGCGGGTCAGATAGGCGTAGGTCCAGAGATCGCCAGTCACATCATCCAGGATGAGATACTCGATCCTGCCGTCTCCGTCCAGCCCATAGTAGCGGACGTCGCCGCTGGCCAGAGTCATGCCGGACAGCTGGGACACATCCACGGCGGCGGCGGAGCCCTCATCGCTGGTATCCAGAATTTCAACGTCCTCCGCGAAGGAAAGGCTGCCCAGCCTGGTCGCGGCGCTGTCTACGCTGCCACTGGTATGCTTTTCCGACAGGGTCTTGACGGTCACACTGCCCTCGCTGACATTGACGGCGACCAGGCGGCCGGCCGGATAGTCCACAGCCTTGTCCACGGTAAAGGTTCTGGCCGTGCCGTCTGTGCAGATCACAGTGACATTGGTCTGGACCGTGGCATTTCCTTCCCCGGAGATCACCTTCTCGGAGGATTCCACCATTCCATAGTAGACCGATTCCACGTCGTCTCCGGTGATCACATCCACCACAGAGCCGTCCATGCCCAGCAGCAGGGTCACAACGTTTCCGGTCCTGCCGCCGCTCAAGGCAGCGAGCTGATAGGCGGCGGCGGAGCTGCCGATCTGATAGGTGGCTCCGGCCACCGTCACAGAGGTGGGAGACGCGGCATTGGGAGAGAGCTCTGTGATCTTGCCGGAGACCCGGTCCGTATAGATCCAAAGGGTGCCGCTCCCTTGATTGTAGTAGTAGACGTCGAATTGATCCAGTGCGGCGGAAGAGGAAACCGCTCCGTTTCGATAGACCGTCACAGGCTGGAAGGGCAGGGAGACGGAGCCGCTCTGGGCTACATAGGGGCCGCTGAGATTCTCCAGAGCCAGGGCGGTATAGTCCACCTCGCCGTTGATCACCGTATAGCCCAGCGTCTCAGCATAGACCTGTCCCCCGCTGGTCTTGGCGGTCATCAGGTTGGAAAAGAGACAGGCGCAGCTCTGAGCGGTCATGGCTCCCCCCTGCTTCAGGCTGATCCCGTCCCGCAGGCCCAGCGCCGCCGCTTTGCTCAGCTGGGCGCTGGGGAAGGAGCCAGCCAGAGATGCGGAATCATAGCCTAACAGCTTCAGTACGGCGCTGCACGCCTCCTCCAGCTTCACCGTCTGGTCCGGCCGGAAGGTCCCGTCGGTATAGCCAGTCATCCAGCCCTCCGACACAGCGCACCGGATATATTCCGAAGCCCAGTGACCGCTTTTTACGTCTTTGAAGAGAGAGTAGCCGCTGCCCTCACCGCTGATGCTGTCCTTGTAGGAGGAGGCGGCCACCAGCATATTGGCAAACTCCGCCCGGCTCACCGCTCCGGTCAGGTTCGTGCCGTCCAGGATCCCAAGGGCCTGGACCATTTGAACAGCGTTGTCCCCGGCGGCATAGGACGGAGCGGCCAGCAGGGGGCAGAGCATACACGCAGCCAGGAAAAGAGAAAGAAGTTTTGATTTCATAGAACAGATACCTCCGATCAGTCATACCGCAGGGCCTCGATGGGGTCGAGGCGGGCGGCTCTTTTTGCGGGCAGATAGCCAAACAGGATGCCGATGCCGGCGGAGATCCCAAAGGCCGCCAGGACCGCCGAGGACGAGGGGGAGACGGTGATGGCCGTCTCCATCAGCCGCTGGATGACCTGGGTGGCCGCGACGGACAGGAGATAACCCAGAGCGATGCCCAGCACGCCGCCCAGGGCGGAGGTGGTGGCCGCTTCGATGACAAACTGCCGCAGGATGATCCGCTCCTTGGCCCCCAGGGCCTTCCGGATGCCGATCTCCCGGGTGCGCTCGGTGACGGAGACCAGCATGATATTCATAA
>QFCF01002151.1_pt1 | contig 12590 bp, 10 predicted proteins | sample 5346961 | NCBI WGS metagenome assembly QFCF01 (sample SAMN09062253, study PRJNA434731) | Human gut metagenome, whole genome shotgun sequencing project. | reverse complement strand
TTAAGGATATCAATAGGTAATTGGCTATACATCTAAAAGTCGTTCAAGTTCTTCACGGTTTTCTTTCTTCGCCAATTCAGGGCGTTCGGAAAGAAGAACCATCAATTTCAAGCGAGTCTTAGCTGAAGAAAACTCTCCGCCGTGAATCGCGCCGTTGTTACGGCTGTCTGTAACGGAACCGGGATAGGCATAAACCTGATAAGGACGTCCGCCGGGCGTTCTGGTCGTAATCACAACGACAACGCCTTTATCTGTTGCATCTTTAATTGCAGGTTCAACAATAGCGGGAAGATTGCCGCGGCCGAATCCTTCCAGCACGATGCCTTTACAGCCCTGAGCAACAGCAAAGTCAATGTAATCACGACCGATGCCTGTCTGACCGGTAACAATGTCCACACGAGCGGTCAGTTCTTTTGGAGAATAAGTATGTCTGTCCAGAGGAGTACGGCGGAAAACAACTCTATCGACATCGCAGTAACCTATGGGGCCCCACCAAGGAGAAGCAAAGGTATCGGGGTTAGCGGAATGAGTCTTTCTGACCTGTCCGGCTGCATGAATAATTTCATTCAGCAGAACCATTACGCCCTTGCCTTTGGCTTCTTCGCTGGCCGCTGTTTTGACAGCACAGTAAATATTCGCTGGACCGTCCGGGCTGGTATCGCCGGCGCCGCGCATTGCAGCGGTTAAGACAATAGGCTTTTCGCTCTTGTGAAGAATGTCGAGCATGTAGGCGGTTTCCTCAACTGTATCGGTACCGTGGGTCACTACAGCGCCGGCAACGCCCTCTTCTTTCAAAGCTTCCTCAATCATTTGAGAGAGCTGAAACATTTTTTGCGGAGTCATCGCGCAGCTGGCATGATTTGAAAACTCTCTGACTTCAACATCAGCAAGTTTATCCAAACCAGGAACAGCGGCGGCCAAGTCTGCGCCGCTGACAGCAGGAACCAGGCCGTTAACCTTCGGGTCAAACTTCATCGCGATGGTTCCGCCTGTAGTAAAGACAATGACTTTTTTCTTTTCCGACATTCGATTTCTCCTTTGAAATTTTTTAGTGTCTGATCATCCCATACTTTTCCTGAGCAGCAATGAGTTCCTCATTTGCCTGCCCAAGATTTTCATTCAAGTATCCGACCGCAGCGCAGATGATTCGGTCGTAATTTTTAACATCTTCCGACTCTAAAGTCGGAAGAACTTGTTTTTGGAGTTGCTCTCGGCTAATAAAGAGGCTCATTACAGCAGAAGTTCCCGGTATACAGCCGACGCCTCCCATAACTTTATGCACATCATTGCTCATAAAGGTAATGCCACCTAATTCCTGACTGCAAAATTCGTTCAGTTCGGCAGCGATTCGGACTTTTTCCTGAGCAGTAGAAGCTTTGCTCAGCCTTTCTCCGAATTCAATAATCTTTCTGCCTTGCTGACGCGTCAGATCTTCCATTGCGGTCTCACTTCTGCCAAGCAGTTCCGGACGATACTCCACTGGAAGGCCCAGAGATTGTGCGGCCTTTAATAAGGCTTTTGCGGCAACAGGGTTGTCATCCCCGGGGAACGCTCTGATTAAGAATGTGGGTTCCTTGATAACGGATGAAAGCGGTTCTGCACAGACCTTGCCTTCAATGACAAAGGAAGGGATTCGATCCAAATGCAGTTTTTCAGATAAGTCTTTCTTTCCGTATAAATTAACGTTTCCTTCAATATCTTCATTCGGACCGATGCCGCCTACAGTTGCATTCGAAAGAGCCATGACGGATACAGGAACCCCGTTAATATCCAAAACCGTTCCCAGAATCTTTCCGCAATTTCCTTCCAATTCCTCGTCTTTAATGACAAATTGATCACGATAAGCTTTTACAAAGCTGTCCATTGCCGCATTAGCAATGGCAGTTTGCAAGGCAACAGGAACTTCCATAGCCCCTTGGCCGAGGATTCTGCCGAAGCAGTCCACTGCTATCGCTTGAGAACAAACGGCCTGCTTTCCGACGCAATGAGATGCCAGACGGGCTTCTGCCGTTGTTATTCCGCGTCTTGCCGTCGCTCTGCCTTCGCCGCCGGAAACTGTCTTGACTTGAAAGTATGCATCCTCAAGGCCCGTATGGACATTGCACTCAGCAATTTCAAGGCTTAAGCCTGTAGCTTCACGAAGCAGACCAAGCACAGCGCTCAGACCGCCGGAATCGTCCTGAATAAATCCCAAATGACTATTGGCGTGTCCGCATCCGGCATGACCTACCACGCCGACGACGCCGAACGATGCATCAGATAAGGAAATGTTTGTTTTCATGACTTAAGTGATAAGTTCGGGTTCGGAAAATACCGAACCCGAGAATTCACAGACTAATTAGAAGATCATCAGAAGGATAGTGATGATCAAGGCAACCAAGCAGCCGAACAGAATGGACGGACGCTGGAACAAGTTAGCCTGTTTAAGGTTAGATCCAGGAACAACCGGAATAACGGTAGCCAGAGCAGCAACCGGACCGCCGGTAAGGAAGTATTGAATCAGAGAAGCGCCGGAAGCGGCAGCGAAAGCTGCGGCAAACGGGTCAGCTCCTGTACCGAGCACAACCTGAAGGAACGGAACCAAAACAGCAACGGAGGCTGCATAGGACTGGGTCATGAAACCGGTTACGAAGGCCACGCAGAACATGACGATAACCGGAGAGAAGGAAAGCATAGGAGGTCGAGATCGTGTCAACGAGACCGATTTGTTTAATAACCGTGCTCATGAACAGGAAGCCGATCGTTGCAACCAACGGGGTGGCGATTAAGCCGACGCCCTGCATCATCGTTTGTTCGGCGCTCTTCATATCCTTGTGGGCAAGGATCATGACGACGAGAGCGGAAACCAGGCCGACCAGGAAAATCGGCAGAGCGCAGATGAAACCGATCAAAAGAACCAAGAACGGGAAGAAAGCTTTTCCGGAAGTGGTCTTGTATTCTTTGTTTTTGATTTCTTCCATAACGGCGATTCTGTCTTCTTCGCTGACAGTAACGCCTCTCTTGTGCATGTCATAGATCACGCGGACATAGGACATGAAGAAAATAGAGAGAGCGGCGATTAAACCAAGAACGTTGAACAAACCGTAGCCGATGCCGGCAGTTGCAAGAATTGCAACCTGGGTCGGGTGTGTGAAGCCTGCTAAGTTACCGATATGACCGGCGTGAGCCTGAATACCTGCAACTTTGTTGGGGTCAACACCGAGCTTAACAGCAGCCGGGCCGGTAATAACAGCGGTAATCACAGGCTGTGTGAAACCTGTCAGTGCGCCGATAACGCCTGCAGCAATACCGCCTGCCGTGCAAACGCCGGGGCCGCCGCCGAGCTTGTTGCCCCAAAGGACGATATCTCTCACGATAACATCCAAGAAGCCAGTTGCCTGCATGATGCCGATGAACAGCAAGATACCCGTCATATCGGCAATCACAGGGTTCAAACCGGAATTAATCATCTTTGCAATTGTCATCGGAGCGCTTCCGGCAAGCGGGAAGCCTGCGACAATTGCAGAAATAGCAGCACCGGTGATTGCGGTAATGTAAATCGGCGTCATGCCTGTAATCATGATCACCAACGTCAAGACCATCAAGCACTGGGCTATGATCATTTGAGTTGTCATTATTAATCTCCTCTTGATTTGAGACGCAGACTCTCTAAGAGCTGCGCGTAGAAAAACCTCTACGAGATAATGTTCGCAACATTCTGTAACAGGACGATTGCAAAACCTCGGGAATTTATTGCAGAAAAATTACAAATGATCCGTATTTGTACTAAGAGCCTTTCAATCAGGTTCTGTAATTAGGTACCCCACCGAGGAATAAGCCGCAATCACGCCGCCGTCCAAGCCGCACTGTTCAAGCTTTCTTCGGATTCTTGCAAAAGTAACACGAAGATACTGGACCTCTCCGATGCTCTCGTCCCCCCACACAGCTCGAAGCAGCCGTTCATGGGTCATGACTTCTCCGGGGTGTTTCACAAGCTCTAAGAGCAGCCTGAACTCTCTGTCCGTCAGTTTGACGAGCGCGTCTTTGACATAACATTGACGCGGGCCGGGCAACAGTCTCAGCGCACCGCAAATAAGTTCCTGACTTTGAGGGGCGTGGACAAGTGATCTGGTTTTTCCTCGTCTCAACACGGCTCGAATTCTTTCCATCAGTTCTTCAATGTAGAAAGGCTTCGAGACGAAGTCGTCTGCTCCTTCTCGGAAGCCCTCGATGACCATGGGACGTTCGTCTTTTGCTGACAAAATAATGACCGGCACATCAGATGATTTACGCAGTCTCTTGAGCATCGACATGCCGTCAATTTCAGGCATCATCAAGTCAAGCAAAATTAAATCGGGTTTCTCAACCGACTTGTTGTAAACCTCCAGTGCCTGAGCACCGTCGGAGGCCGTCTGAACGTCAAATCCTTCGAGTTCTAAATTTTGAGCCAAAAGACGGCGGATCTTGCTTTCGTCATCAACGATCAAGATTAAAGGACGATGCATACTTCCCTCCTACAGCGACAAGGAGATTTTAAAGACTGTTCCGCCTTTGGGATTTTGTTCGGCCCAGATTTTTCCGCCATGGGCAGCCATGATACCGCGGCAAATCGAAAGGCCTAACCCGGTCCCCCCGACTTTCCGTCCCGAACCCATATCGACTTGATAAAAAGAATCAAAAATTTTAGAGAGATGTTTTTCGGACACGCCTATACCGTTATCAGAAAAACTGATAACCACAGAGTCATCAATTTTTTCCGACCTCACATTACACGTAGGCTTTTCCTTGTCGTTGTAGCGGGCAGCATTCTCCAAAATATTCACAAAGACCTGGGTCATACGATCCTTGTCTGCCAAAACACATTCGGCTTCTGGTTCAACTTTCAGCGAAACCTCTAAGTGAGGAAAATGAAGATGAACGCTCTTCATTGCTTTATTCAAAATTGCTGTAACAGTCTGCACTTTCGGCTTAATCACCAATGATCCTGCCTCAAGTCTGGAAACATCCAGCCAGTCGCAAATCAAGTTTTGCAGACGCTCGCTTTCCTCCAGCATCTCTGTCAGAAGCTGCTGAGAGTCCGAAAGTTTTCCGGATCTAATTTGGCGCTGCAGCGTTTCACTTTGAAGTCTTAGCGTAGTGACCGGAGTCTTTAGTTCATGCGCGACAACAGAGATCAAATTGCGCTTCATTCTTTCCATGGAAACTTCTTCCGAAATATCTCGAAGGAGCAAACCCATTCTCGGGCCAACATAGCCATGAAATTCCGGCACTAAAAAACCGGAAGCTTCAATGAAAAAATCAGAATCTACTTTACTAACATATCGAGTGGGGCCCGCAAAGAAATCCTGTGGATTATTCGGACTGTCTGCCAAATAAACCTTTCTAAAGTGCTCCTCTATATAGTTCTCGACTTTGGCGATACCGTCTCCGGGCGCAATAGAAAGAACCTCTCTTGCTGTCTTGTTGGAATACAGCAAACTGCCGGTTTTTCCGATCAGTACCACCCCTTCCGTAATAGACTCCAGTAGGGCATTGAAGCGGGATTGAGAAGCTTTCACTGAAGAAAACATCTCTTTGTTCTCTAACACAATGGCAATCGAATTTGCCAAACGCTGAAGCGAGGTATTGACTCGATTTTCTTGAGTGTAGTCAGGCCGCTCGAAGCTTAAATAGCCTAAAACTCCCGTGCTGAGTTTAACCGGCAAACTGGCTAGATCCTGACGACCCCTTTCCGGTTCATCGACGAAATCCAATTGGTTAAGTCCGAGGATTAGACGGAAGCTCTCGACGGTCCGCTTTATCACAACATGCGGCTCATCCTGAAGCGGCGCCAAGAGAAACTGGAGGGCCCTGAGCTCTTGATTTCTCTGATTGAGCGTTCGGGTCCGCAGGTTGACCTGATGTGTCAAATCTAAGTTCGATTCTTCTAATTTCTTCTGTGTCGATTGAACCTGCCGAACCAGCTTTTCAAACTGGATCGAAAGCAACTTCAATTCGATCGGCGCATTTGCAAGAAAAGATCGGTCCGGTTTCTTAATGGAACCGTCCTTCTTGAAGGCGTTGATTTGGTCGATTAAGGTTTGGACATAATTTGTAAGACGAAATCCCAAGAAGGTTCCGACAATTAGAGCAAGCAGTGCACCGCAAACAAGAAAGACGCCTGAAGTCAGCAGTGAGGAAAGGAGCTGCTTGTCTCGAAATGTCACGCGCTGAGAAAACACCGCACGCCAATCCGTATCCGGAATCTCGGCAATTGAAAGAACCGCTGAGTCATTACGTTTTTGATTTGTCCGCCACAAAGGTGTAGGCGCCCCAAGCATTTGCTCAGAAATTTTCACAAATTCCGACGATAAGTTTTGCGGTCTTACATTGCCGCTGTCGTTCAAAGAAGTAAAGAAAATTTCCTTTTGTTTTGAATCAAATATTTGTAAAGAATAAGGTTCAGCGCCAACGGATCGTTCGAAGATGGCAGCGATATCTTCCTTCGGCTCACAGCCAATCAAAAGATACGAACGGTCGTAAGAATCAGCTTCCGGGATACGCGAACCAAAACAAATTTCATTTTGAAACGATCGAACGTTAACTTCGCTGCCGGCAAAGGCGGACATTAATTCAGCCGTTGAGACAGAGCTTTCACCATGATGAAAGTCCACGCTCCCAGTGTCTGAGATAAGCTTAAGCGAAGTGAGGTACGGCATTTTCTCAGCTAGCTTATTGAGGCGTGAAACCGGAATAACTTTAGAACCAATGGACTCTGAAATCATGTCAGATGCCGTGTTCAAAAAAGTTTCAATACTCACAAACCGTGCACTAATGCTTCTTGCAAATTGCTGCGTCCTCATTATCTGCTGGTCATCGATGACCGCCGCAGTGTGAGTTAATTGAGAGAAATGCATGAAGGCAAGCATAAATAGCGGCATCAAGGCCGTCCAGGCCAAAGCACGCGTCAGATAACCTCGAAAGTCTTTAGGAACGACCTGCTCTTCGACCTCAACTTTTACCACCGGCGGAAGAGGAACGACAAAATTTGAAGTGTTTGAAGCCATGTTCTCTCTGGGGCAGAATCGAAAGATTCTGCGGTTGTTTGTTTTGACTTATTTGTTTGCTGCTATTTTAGTTGTTGAGCAAAAATTTACCGGAACTCAAAATACGGAACTCACTTAAGAAAGCCAACTAAGACCGTTGTTGTCACGCAATGTTGCTGAAGTCCATTTTTTCTTCCGACAGTTACACCATGTCCGTACAATTCGGAAAAAATTCGGGTAATCTAACTAGGACTTAGGAGGCGCTTATGCTCAGACGATCAATTCTTATCTCAGGTATTTCCGGGCTCGCCGCTTTTTCCGGGTTGGCTTTGGCCCAATCTATGTCCTCCACTTCCGCCGAAAAAGCTCTGCCCTACAGCAAAAGGCCTGAAGTTAAAAAATTCATTCAAGACGTCTGCAGTCGCCGCGGACTCAACCAGGATTGGGTCGCTGCCGTTCTTGATCAGGCCACTTATCAGCCCAAAATTGAGCGTCTGATGACACCGAAGCGTACCAAGCCCGGTACAAAAGACACCCGCAAAGATTGGGAAAAGTACAGAAATATCTTTCTCGGAGCTCACCGCTTGAATTTAGGTGTTCAGTTCTGGAAAGACAATGAGACTTCCTTGGAGCGTGCCCGTGAGATTTATCATGTTGACCCTGCCGTTATTATCGGCATCATCGGCGTGGAAACACGTTATGGAGAAAATACGGGCAATTGGAAGGTTCTCGATTCTTTGGTCACCTTGAGTTTTGACTACAAACGCAGAGCCGACTTCTTTAAGAAAGAGCTGGAAGAATTTTTAGTCATCCTTTACAAAAATGACCTTAAGCCTTTTGATGTACAAGGTTCTTATGCTGGTGCCGTCGGTTTGCCGCAGTTCATGCCAAGCTCTATCAAACGATTCGGCGTGGATTTTGACGATGACGGAAAAATCGACATCAATCATTCCACCGCTGACACGATCGGCTCTATTGCCAACTATCTGAGCAAACACGGATGGGTAGAAGGGCTGCCCATGTTAATTGAGGCGGATATTTCACCGGCTCAAGCGGCTAAGTTCGGGGGCGGCACCAATCCCCGCTTTACTTGGAATCAATTGATAAGCAACGGTGTGAAGCCGCTGGACAATGACGAACATTTTGCAGGAAATATGCCGGTCTTCATTGTTGACTATCCGTTTTATCTTCCGGGATCCTTGGACTTTGAAAAACTTTATAGAGTCGGTACAAAAAATTTCACAGCAGTTCTTCGCTACAACAGCAGCTATTTCTACGCCGGTGCTGTGGCTGAGCTAGGCTCTGCAATTGCAGAGATGATGGGCAAGAAAGGTTTGATCGATGGTGAGAAGCTTCTTCCGCCGCATCTTAAGCCGCAGTCGAGCGGAATCGCTAAGAACCTTAAAGGAATCAAGGAAACCGTAACACCGATTTCTTCCGGTAATAATCTTTAGTTTCTTTCCTTACCTCTCCGAACTAGAATATTCCGTACAGGAGTCTTAGAGAACTCTCGGAATGTTAGAAGACAAGGAGAAAAAGATGGCAATTGGAAGTGCAGTACAGCGCGGCAATAGCGTTAACGTTTATAACGAGCGCGGCGTTATGCTCTTCAGCAAAGTTGGCGAACTTATCGGATACACCGGAACTACCGTAACCATCCGCAGAGGAAATCAAGCAATTACTTATAGCGATAAAGGAATACAAAAATTCTGCAAAGTGTGTTCCTGACATCTCTAGAAGAGGCTAGTTAGAAAACTCGAAACTAGCCTTTCCTGCTTCAAAGACTTGTCTTAGCGACCAAAAACCTTTCCGGAAAATTTTCCCGCGCCGTTTACGCCGCCTTCAAAGGATTGTCCGCTTTCAATCGGTCCGCTCCCTTTCGGAGTCCCCGTATAAATTAGATCCCCCGCTGTCAGTCGCCAATACTTAGAAACCTCGGAAACAAGTTCAGAGATGCTGTACATCATCTGACTTGTGTTGCCTCGTTGTCGTTCCTGATTATCGACATAGAGCCAGAGCGTTGCCGCATCCATATCCGGCATTCGGTGCTTTTCTCTGATCTCGGTAATTAATGCTGAGTTGTCAAAGCACTTTGCCTTTTCCCAAGGTTGGCGGTTCTCTCTAGCGATTGTTTGAAAATTGCGGCGCGTGAACTCGACGCCTGCAGCGTAACCGAAAATATATTCTTCTGCTTCTTCAGGCGTAATGAAACCAGTTTCAGGTGCTGTTTTGCCGATCGCAACGACGAGTTCCACCTCAAGACAAAAAGAATTCGTTTCTCGAGGATAAGGAATCTCTACGCTTTTTCCTTCCTTGCAAACAACAAGGCCGTCAGAAGGCTTTGTGAAAAACACCGGTTCAGCCCTTTCAACGCGCCCCATTTCTGCTAGATGATCCGCGTAGTTGCCGGCAATAGCGTAAACACGATGTACAGGAAAATATCGGTCCTTCTCGCCCCAAACGGGAACCGCCGGAATACAAGCTTGAGCAAATACAAACGGCATTCAACTTCCTTAGAAAAAATTTACGGTTACGCTGAAGATGAACTTCAATGCACATCCTAACTACCTTAGGAGAGCGGCTACATAGAGGGGAAAATCGTACCTCTTTCGCATCCTTGCGCCCAAAACAGATTTCGTTCGTTTCGGAGTGTCCTCAACAGCAAACTTAGTTTGGTTCCTTTCAATGCTGACGTCAAGCCGAGGAAAAGAAATTAGGTCAACTAAAAGAGGGTTTCGGCCATTTCACAGAGTTAAGAATTTTTCAAGAGATGTAAGTTACGTCCCGAACGGCAGAAGCACGTTTGTAACTCTCCAAAAGAAAAAACCTTCTCTAGACAGGGTTATAAGAACCTTATCGTCGGGCCTGTTCTTCCCGCTCAAAGTAACATAAAAGCGATTGACACTGTCTCCATACTTCTTTTCAACGTCCACTCCTAACATACCCTTATCTGCGACTTTTGCTTGAAGATGAACGTTTTTAAAACCGTCATTGGGATTCAAAGAAGAATTCCGAGTTAATTTATTTTTTCCGCTGATTAAGGCTGCGATTCCTTCTTCCGTAACCAGATCTCGAACTAAGCGGTCAACAAGCTGAAAAGAATAGAGATCGATTTGGTTCTTTGTCGTTACCGGCTGAGATTGAAACTCCCGAAGTTTTAGATCAATCTGATTATTAATCTGCCGTTGTATATTTAAGCGAACCTTCGGAAAATCGATAAATTTACTCATCCTTGCGGTATCTCCGGACTCGATAGCGTTTTTGATTTGATCCGCAGCGTAATACGGACTCCAATACCAATATCCGATAAAACTAGCTGCGGTAAATATAAGCAAACTAATTGCAACGAATCGAATCGATGAACCTTCTGAACGTAACTGCATTGACAACACCTGAGACGAGCTTTACAGACCAAATAAAAATACTATATTAGGTATAAACCCTACTCTCCTAATCACCTCAAAATAGGATTGCTAAAAAGTATTTTTCACAAGATTGACTTGTATTTTCACCGCACTCAAAAAATATTAATCCGAAAAGATGAAAAATTTTTTCTTATATTTTTAATAAGTTAATCGCATTCTCCGAAGCTTATCCCCGGTCTTTAGGTGAAACTACGTAGGAAATTCTATCTATTTTCATCTAAAACATTTACAATTCGACACAGATTAACAACCTCATATGAAAAGGAGATAACTCAATGATTTTTAAAACATTGCTGACTTCTGCCGCCGTTTCTTTGGCCGTTGCTTCCTACGCTCAGGCCGCTGTTCAGGACGGTACGTTTGAAGGCACAGCCAACGGCAAAAACGGTCCCGTAACCGTTGCCGTAACCATCAAAGCAGGAAAGATCACAAATGTTAAAGTCGTAAAATCCGGCGAATCCGCAATGATCGGAGATGCTGCAATTGCTCGCATTCCGTCCGAAATCGTTGCCCGCCAGTCCCTGCGGGTAAATAACGTCGCCGGTGCCACTTTGTCTTCCATGGCAATTCAAGCTGCTGCGACAAACGCGGTTAAGGCCGCGGGCGGTACTCCGAACGAATTCTACAAGGCGCCGATTAAGAAGTCGGCTTCCAACATTGATATTAGCTACAAGACAGCCGTTGTCGTTGTCGGTTCCGGCGCCAGCGGAATGGCTGCAGCGGTTCGGTCTCAGTTGAACGGAAATCCCACCATTCTGATTGAAAAAATGCCGTACCTCGGGGGCGACACGATTCTGAATGCCGGAACCTTGATTGCGACTGGTTCTCGCTATCAACGCGATGTCATGAAAGAAACCAAGGACTCTCCGGAACTCGCATATAAAGACATCATGCATGTCGGCAAGAATCGAAATGACCCGGTTTTAGTCAAAATGGTCACTGAAAAAGCAGGTTCAGTCGTCGACTGGCTGATTGACGACCTCAAGATTCCTTACGGTCCTGCGGCAACCCAATACCCTGACCACTCTGCCTCACGCCAACTTGGTGTAACAGGTCGCTCTCCTAATTTCATCAGAACAATGGCCCGTATCTTTACGGACCACGGCGGCAAAATTTTGATGGAAACTCGCGCCACCTCTTTAATTTACAAGGGAGGCCGCGTTAACGGAGTTCAGGCTGTCAACGCCGATGGGGACAAGATCACGATCAACGCTAAAGAAACCATTCTAGCCTCCGGCGGTTTTGGCGCCAAGACAGAAATGCTCCCGAAGACTTTGAAAGGCTACCTTTTCTACGGTTTAGACAGTGATGCCGGTCAAGGTTACGAAATGGCCAGAAAACTCGGCGCGCAAAACATAAATATGGATCTTGTAAAAGTCTATCCGCAGGGTGTTGAGACCGTTCCGAACCACGGCCTTGCAGCGACTGCCAGTTCCACGGCTACGGTCAATGATACCGGTGCAATCTATGTCAACAGTCAGGGTAAACGTATCATCAATGAGCGCGCCTCTTTAGGAGAACTCACAGATATCACCGTAGCTCAGCCCGACAAGATTATGTACTTAGTCATGGATAAAACAGGCTATGACCGTTATCTGGCTAAGAGCATTGAAGACAAACTGGTTCCGGACGAAACTGTTCTTCGTAAATGGCTTGCCATTAAGAACAACGGGAAACCGGTGATGGTTGAATCGGATAATCTGGCTGAAGCGGCTAAAGTCATGGGTATCAATCCTGAAGGACTTGAAGCTACTGTCAAACAGTGGAACGAAATGGCAAGCGCCGGCAAAGACACTCAGTTCAATCGTAAAGATCCGAAAGAGCTCATTAAAGCTCCGTATTACATTGTTGAACAGAAGCCTCGTTTTGCCACAACACTGGGCGGCTTGAAAGCCAATGCAAATATGCAGATTTTAGGGAAAGGCGGTAAGCCCATCCCCGGTCTCTTCGGAGCTGGCTGCGTAGTTGGTGGTGCTAACGGCGCCGACTCTATGACCGCTATGATGAACTCCTGGGCCATCATCTCCGGTGTGGATGCCGCAGACGGTGCAACTGCCGCCATCAAAAAATCCCGCAAGTAATCTCCTCTAATACTTAGCAAGTACTAAAAGGGGCTGTTGCAAAAGTCTGTCGAAAGCAGACTTTCAACAGCTCTTTTTGT
>QFCF01002107.1_pt1 | contig 12932 bp, 9 predicted proteins | sample 5346961 | NCBI WGS metagenome assembly QFCF01 (sample SAMN09062253, study PRJNA434731) | Human gut metagenome, whole genome shotgun sequencing project. | reverse complement strand
GGTATAGGGTGTCGACAAAGTCGACACCCTCAAGCCTCCGTAATGGAGGCTTTTATTTATGCCGTTTCTGTTATTTCTGTCCGCTTTTTCTCCTGCTTCTGCACCTCCTCCTTCAAAAAGGAGAGATACATGATGCACGCAAGATAAAACACCACATGACCGACAAAGAGCAGAATTCCCCAGCCGCCAAGGCTCTCCGTCCCCTGCACCGCGGCGTAAAGATGAAGCGTCAGCTCTGCCAGAAGCACAAGGCTTCGGCTGCGGCAAATGCCCTGTATCGTCTTTTCCTCGCCGCCCTCGACCATGCCGACCTCCGCCGCCGCAGTCAGTATGATATACATAAAATACATGCGGATGCAGAGAATGAAAATCCCGACATAGCCCATGATGAGGTCATAAAACGGCAGCATGCCGCCGACATAATTAAGCACAACCATTGCCAGCTCATACCCAAGCATGATGCGTCCGAAGGTGCGGATGCGCTCGATCCCCTTCACCTTGCCCGTCAGCAGCTCCACCGCGCCGAGCATGCTCATCCAGCCGACAAAATCGGGGGCAATATCGAAGCCAAAGATATAAATATCAATCAGAAACAGCAGCATTGCCGTACGGATATTGCCGAGGGCTTCACTTGTTTTCCGCTCCTGCGTTGTTGTTTCCTGTACTTCTTTTTCCTGTGTTATTTCCTTTTGTAGGATTGTTTCCTGCATCCAATGCACCCCCCTTCAACGGAATCGTTTCCAGTAATTCCTTATGATTCGTATACAGCCGCACCTCGTAGGGCGTTTCCAGACGGGCAAAGGCATCCGCCAGATTGTCGCTGTTTTCGTCATTCCCAAGGTCAATCCTGCCGTCCCAATCCTCGTCTGTGCTGATAATCTCCCATGCCACGCCTGCGGAACTGCTGCCGCCGCTGCCAACCTGTAAACTGTCGATGCTCTCCCAATATTCGTCCTCACTCATCTCCTGCGGACAAAGCACCGCAAGCAGTACGCTCTGTTTTTCTCTTAACGCCGTGCCTGTGTATTCCAGATAGGCGGCATGAGTCGCAGATGGCGCAAGCGTTTCATTGAACTGCATCTCCTGATTTATGCCAAGCAGACTATTCATCACATCGTTGCTGCCGAAAAGGAAGCCCCACTGCCGACAATACGCCGCATCCGCGACCCTCCAGTCGCCGACCTGCCGATAACTGCCCTGCGCCATTTCCTCCTCCAGCTTATATATCCCATAGTTCACAGTGCCGTAGATATCAAAAGCCCTGCTTTCGTCTTTCAGAAGCGCAATCGACCAGTTCCCCTTCGTCTCCTCAAAAATACGGAAGTGCAGGAAATGCTGGGTGACCGATTTCTCCGCCGAAAGCTCATTGACCTGCATAATCCCGTCCATCGAGCCGTCCGCCTGCTCATCCAGCAGATAAAAATCCTCCATCTCCATGGAATCATAGAAGCGATATGTATAGTCCGCCTTTGTCCCGGAATCCAGACGGGCATGATAGGTGTCCTCCGCCGCTTTGTATTCCGCAAGCGCCCAATCCCGATAGGTGTCAAATTCCTCCTCCGGCACGGTCAGCGCAAGCTTCGCCAAATCCCGTTCCTCAAACGCCTCATAAAAAATCGAAATTGCCATTTCCGCCGAGGGAATCTCGAACAGGCGCGCATCCTCCAGTGTCAGCCGCAAGTCCTCCGCCGTTTCCACCTTGGAGGTATCGAAATATTGGGGCTGATAGGCAAAGCTGACCGAAGCAAGGCAAAGCACCACCGTAATACACGCCGTTGCAAAGGCTGCCCCCTTTGGCACACGCCCGAAATCCGCAATTCGCCCGATGCGCGTTTTGATATTCCTCGCGCCGTTCGCCATAGAGGTTGTCCCGATGCGGCTCGCACAGCGGCTGTCCGCCATATCAAGCAGGAGCATCCCGTATTCCCGTTTTTCCTCACCGCACAGCTTTTCCAATGCACGCTGGTCGCAAAGAGCCTCGCTGTCGTTGCGGATGATGCGGCACAGCCAATAAACAAACGGATTGAACCAGTTGAGCGCCTGCAACAGATGCAGCAGGAAATTCACCAATACATCATGATGCTTCAAATGCAGCATTTCATGCAGCAGCACCTTTTCATCAATCGTTTCTGCCATGCTTTCCGGCACAACCAGAATCGGGCGCACCATGCCGCAGAGAAACGGCGTTTCGATTCCCTTGCAGATACGCACGCTTTTCTGTGCGGGAAGGTCATATTTTTCCGCCGTTTTTCTGATTTTCTCCCGTAAGGAGGGCGTTGCCGCCGCCCCCTTGCGAATTTCGAGCCGTAGCCTTGCATACAGCAGTGCATCATACAGCAAAACTGCCGCCACCCCTGCCAGATAGACCGCAAATAGCCTATCCGTCAGCGACCATGCGGAAAACGGCATTTTTTTCAGCAGAGAAACCTCGCCGCCGCCCATCCCAAAGGGCGTGGATAACAGCGAATTCCGCCCCAGCTCCACCGCCGCACGCAGACGCTTCATCCATGAGACCCAAAGCGTATTCAGCGCAAAGCCTGTCGAAAAAAGCCGCAGATTTTCGGGCAGAATGGCGCGCACCAGAAGCACCAGCCACACCAGATAATGCCATCTTGCGGAAAGCTTATCCCGAAACAGCCGCTTGAAAAGCACAAGCATCAGTCCCGTCAGCGTAATGCCGAGGGTAAAATACAGAACTGTCCATAGATTCGTCATACGTCCATCCCCTCCAGAAGCTGCTTCAGCATTGCCTTCTCCTTCTCCGTCAGCCTGCCCTCCTCCACGAACGCCGCCACCAGTTTTCCTGCCGAGCCATGATAGACCTTGTTCAGAAAGCTTTCCTCCTCCTGTCTCACACATTCCTCGCGCCCGATGACTGCCGCATACCGCTTCGGGCTGCCCTCTGCCGCCACCAGTCCCTTATGCTCCAGACGGCTCAGAAAGGTATACACCGTGTTTTTGTTCCACCCCTCCGTCAGGGCATCCATCACCTCGCTTTGCGTGGCTGTGCCCTTCTCCCAGAGAATTTCCATCACCTTCCATTCGCTGTCGGAAATTTTGTAATCCATATCCAGTCCCCCCTTCTAGCCTACAGCTGTAGTCCTTTTCTTTTATACTACAAGTGTAGTCCGATTCTGTCAAGCAAATTTTTGTAATAAAAAAAGACCGTCGAAACGGTCTTACTCTCATCCTGCTGTGATATGTCCCTTCATCAGAAGGAAAATCAGAAACAGACAGCAGACAAACACAAGGCACCAGCCGAGGATGCCCCGCGCCCTTTTCCGAAGCTGTATGCCGTAAACGAAGGCAATGCCCGAAAACAACGCCGCAATCCACGCAAGCAGCAGTAAAATGATATATAGCACCTTTGGCAGGATAATTTCCATACGAACTCCCTTCGTCTTTTCTCTGATGGTTTCCAAGAGGTATTTTACCATAAAAGAGAGAAGAAATAAATAACCTCTGCCATAAAAAATATGTAAATAAGGCAGAGTGATTGCTCACCCTGCCCTTTTGTCAAATTTATTTATTCTGATATGCGCGGTAAAGGAACGCCACAATCTGACCGCGTGCGCAGTCCTGATCGGGGGCAAAAAGACCGCCGCCGATGCCGCTTGCAACGCCGTTTTCCACAGCCCACGCAACCGCATCCGCATAATACGCATCCGCGGAAACATCGCTGAAGCCTGCCGCTTTATTCACCTTTTCGCCAAAGGCGCGATAGAGGAAGGCAACGCTCTGCGCTCTGGTGCAGACTGCATCGGGGTTAAAGGTTGTTGCGGAGGTGCCGCTGACAATCCCTTCTTCCACAGCCCATGCAACCGCCTTCGCATAATACGCATCTGCGGAAACATCAACAAATCCGCTCATGCCCTTCGGTTCGGGGGAGCCTGCCGCACGCCACAGGAAGGTGACAATCTGCGCTCTGGTGCAGGGCAGATTTGCGCCGAAAAGGTTCTCGCCAATGCCGCCTGTCACGCCGTTTTCGCTTGCCCATTTCACCGCTTCGTAATAATACTCCTCGGCGGAAACATCCGCAAAAAGCTTCTCAGGCACAATGGGTTCTGCCTTTTTCTCCGCAAAGGCTACTGTAACCGTAACCTTGGAGGCAGGCATGGTGAAGGTATATGTGCCGTCGCCGTTGTCCTTGAGGGTCAATTTGTTGCCCTTTGCATCCTTCGCAACGATGTCATCCACCTCATAGCCCTTGTCGGGGGTAGCGGTGACGGTTACGTCACTGCCCCTTTTCGCATTTTTGGAGCTGACGCTCAAAGAGCCGTTTTCTGTCTTGTCGGGCACTGTGACAGCATATCTGGGGGTGCTGCTGCCACCACCGCCGGAGGAAGAACCGGAATTGGAAGGATTGGTAACAGTTACCGCACAGGTTGCTGTTTTTTCGCCTGCTTTCGCGGTAATTGTTGCATTGCCTGCCGCAACCGCCGTTACAATACCATCTTTTACCGTTGCAACTGCTGTATCACCGCTTTCCCAAATCACCGTTTTGTCTGTTGCCGTTGTGGGCAATACGGTTGCCGTGAGCGTCTCCGTTGCGCCCTTTACCAGAGAAAGCTGTGGTTTATTTAATGTGATGCTCTCTACAGAAATAGTTCTCGGTGTAACGGTTACTTCACAGCTTGCTTCTTTTCCGCCTATGGTATAGGTAATTGTAGTTTTACCTACTCCAATCGCCGTTACTTTTGCTGTATTAAGTGTTTCACCATACGCCTTTGCTATTTTTCCGTTCTCAGAAGCCCAACTATGCTGCTGTGTGGTTGCATTTGCAGGAGAAATTGTTGCAGTAAGCCCCGCTGTTTTCCCTTCTTCAATAGAAAGAGTTTCCGGTGCCAGAGTTACGCTTGTTACAGGGATAAAGGCATAGATATATGTTCCGTTATATTCTGTTTGTTTTTTCAGCTGATAAGGACTCGAAACCGTAAAATTGCTTGCATCTGCTGTTGTTTCAATCAGTTTTCTTTCCTGATATGGCGTTGTTGCATCAGGCGCGGAAAGCTGAATTTCAACAGCTTTTTCAATCGTTGCTGTTCCTTCGATTCTGCTTACCTTAGAGCGATTATCTTCTGGTACATAAATATTTTCCCCTTTTGCCACAAAATCTTTTGTAGAGAAAGAACCGTTGATTGTCGCATTCTTCAGCGTCAGTGTTCCCTGTGCGCCGAATCTTCCGCCAAGCTGAGAATTTTCCAAAGTAACATTGCTGATTACATTGTCTGCAATCTCAATGCCACTGCCTGTGCAGTTTTTGAATACTACATTCCCACTGCCATGAGATGTATTGTCCCATTTATAGAACGTCAGATTCTGCGCATCAACAGACTCAAAGGTTGCAGTTACATTGTCTTTGATATAAGTATATGTTGCATTTACTGTATATGTTTCACCTTCAACACTTGTTATCGTAACATTCTTATCAAACGAAAGAACACTGCTTGTGGCATCGCTCAAAAGAATAATCGTTCCGCCATCCGCTACTTCATCGACTGCCTTACTGATGGTTTTCAGCGGTGCAGTTGTTGCATTCCCGATATTACTGTTACTGCCCTTGAACGCATCCACATATACCGTATGCAAGGTTAATTTCTGCACTGTGCCTGTTGCATCAATACTGTCGTATGAGCCGGATGCAGAACGCATTATATAAGGCTTTTTTGCCGCAAGGGTCAGCTTTAATGTACCTGCCTTTGTGAGCGTAGGCTTTGCCGCACCATCATAAATCTGGCTACTGTTTCCATCCGTCCATTTATATGTAAAAACCTTGGATATATCAACCCCGTCAATCAAATTTGTAACGGTCGGAGTAATCGTATCCCCTACGGTCATCGTCTCCGGAAGGCTTACGGTCGGTTTTTCGTTGATATCTTTTACAATATTGATTTGACAGTTTTCAAGGTTTTCCTCAGGAACACAGCCATAATCCACATATGTCTGATATTCCCCCCACTTTTGATTATCTGCAACGATTTTCCCTGTACCGGTGGTCTGAGCTGTCCAGATACATTCGTAACTGGAAGTGATTGTAATCGTACCATTATTTTCAAATTTACCCGTAATCTTTGTTTTAGATCCGCCGATTGTAAGCGTAACGCCCTCATTCACTACGATTTTCTTATCCCCTGTAGCAATGGAACCATTGTAAGTAAAATCCGCAATGATATCTATTTCTGTTATACTATTATCTTGGAGAGCATTATCAAGTTCGTTGCCATCTCTAACTTCACGCTTAACCGTAGTAGTCTCATTCTCGCCTGTATATACAACCGTATTCTTAGTTGTATCAACAGCTTCATTCGAGCCTGCAACAGTAGCCGCACCTCCAACTGTGCTTGGCTGACTGTCAAATGCCCCCCCCTCGGATACATCCTCAGCATACGCCGCAGTCGGCAGCAATGTCAGGCACATTGCGAGCGAAAGCGCGATGCTTGCAATTCGTTTTTTCATAGAGATACCTCCTTTGTTTCTTTACGTTCTTCCTTTTTTCTGTTTTTCGGCATTCTTCTTGCCGTTTTTTATTATAGACTTTTTATTTTTTCCTGTAAATCCTATTAAAGCATAAAAAAAGAGGATTTTTTTCAAATCCTCCTCATACTTTTTTTACTTTTATTGCCCGATTTCGGCTTATTTCCTCGTAAACCCTGCCAAGCCAAACGCCGCCGGACCGCCATGCGTCGTAATCACGCCGCCCGCTTGAATCCATCTGGTTTTCTTGAAGCCAAGCGCCTTCGCCGCTTCCTCCACTGCCTGCCGCACCGCATCCGGAAAGCCGACCACCCAGACAAACCACAGGCAATCCCGTTCCAGATTATATTTCTCCGCGTATTCCGTCACCATCTGCACGGCAACCTTCTTCATTTTTCCGCGGTATTTTTTCGTTGCAACCAGCTTGCCATCCAGAATTTCAATCACAGGATGCAGATTTAAAAGCTTTGCCCCCAGAAATGCCACATTGCTGACGCGACCGCCGGCACGCAGAAATTCCAGATTCTCCGGCATGAAGCACATCTTCGCCCTGGCAATCAAATCCTCCGCCGCACGGACTGCTTCTGCCATCGTCCAATCGGGGTGCTGCTGCAAAAGCTCCGCCACGGCAATCACCACATTGCACTGCCCTGCGGAAACCTGCTTCGTATCCAGAATCGTGACATAGTCCCGTTCCTCTGCCGCCAGAACCGCACTCTGCATGGAGCAGGTTGTCACCGCAGAATATGCCAGATACAGCAGCTGTGCATCGGGGTATTCCGCATGGATGCGGTCAAAGGCAGTCTCAAAGTCACCGGGCGTACTGCCGCTGGTTTTCGGCAGTTTGCCTGTTTCCTCATAGTAATCTACAATTTTCTCGACGGGAAATGCGCCGTCCTCCATGGTTTCATGGTCAAATGAAACATGCATGGGTACAATTTTTATGTTATATTCCGCCGCTAAGGCAGGATTGATATCAGAGCCGGTTTCTGCAACAAGAACAATCTGTTTCATCTTTTTTCCCTTTCCATCGCCACTCATTCGGTTATCACGAATAATATTACATGGTTTTCCGAACTATGTCAATGGTTTCCACAAACTTCCATATTTTCACAAAAAAAGAACGCATACTTTTTATATGCGTTCTCGTTTTTTTATTCAGCTGTCTTTGCCGCTTCTGCCTGTCGATAGGCTTCGCTTCTTCTCTCCGCGCGCTTTTCGGCTCTCTGCTCCTGCCGCAGCTGTGCCAGCTTCTCGGGGTCATCCGCCGCATCTAAGAGCAGCTTTTCCTCCTTCAGCTCATCCGTATACGGCACAACGCGCCCCTCCAGATAAACATACTCAGGCGATGTGCGGAATATCGTATTGCTTGAGCCAACCTGACTGATGGTAATGACATCCCAATCCTGAAGCGTACTCTTTTTCAGCTTGAGAATATTATCATTGATAAACTTCCGCGACTGTTTTTCTCCGTTGACATAAACCTGACTCCACTTCGTGAAGTTTTCGCCCACAAGGGTATAATGCCCGTCCACCGTTTCACTCGAATACAGAATCTCGGCATCGCGTATGCCCATTGTCATGTGTCCCTCCGTAATGACGGGATTGCCGTTATAGACATACTGCTCGCCGTAAAGCAAATCATACTGCAGCAGCTCCAGATCCATCAGGTATTCTGCCTGATCTGCGGAATTCATTCTTTCCTGATGATAATTGAACACCGTGCCCGTATGCAGACCGATACGATCCATCACGACAGACATCATCTGATAGCTTGGAATCGTGCCATCCTCTTTTTTCAGCCCGATGTTGTCCCAGATAACATAATTCGTATTAAACAGGCTGCCGCTCTTCATATCCGCTTCGGTCAGCCCCATGGTCGGCAGATGGTCACCATAGAATACGACTACCGCAGGCTCGCCGCGCTTGTCCATCATGTCCACCAAGTCCGCTGCAAACTGATCCATTTCGTATACCTGATTGACATAGTATTCCCACTGGCAGTTCTTTTCCTCCGATTCCAGACCGCCTGCCATCAGGTGCGGATGCTCAATGATGCGCTCCTCAGGATAGCTGCCGTGCCCCTGATCGCTGACGGTAAATACAAAGTCCTGCTGCTCCGTGGAATCCAGACAATCCTTGATATGCTCCAAAAGCACCTCGTCCTTTGCCCAACCGGTTTCTGTCGTGTCAAAATTCATAAATTCCTTACTGGTGAAGGTATCAAAGCCAATGTTATTGTATACCTTCGCTCTGCTGTAGAAATTCCCACTGTGGTTATGCACCGCATGCGTGCCGTAATCAAATGCCGCCAACGCCGTTGCCGCGCTTTCCGCAGTCTTTTCCTTCAGATAGCTCTTATAAGGATATTCGCCGGGGCCGAAATAACGCATGCTCATGCCCGTCAGCATTTCAAATTCCGTATTTGCCGTGCCTGCGCCGATGGAAGGCACCTGACAATAGCCGGAGGAATATTCCGAAGCCATTTTTCTCAGATTCGGCAGGGCATCCTTCGAGGTCTGCAATGCCGTAAATTCGGAAACATCAAAGAAGGACTCCAGCTGCACGAAAAGCACATTCGGCAGCACCTTTGCATCGGAGGTGCTTTTTGTAATCTCGCCATTGTTGCTGATTTCCATCATTTTTTCCTTCGTGTAGCCGTTTGGCTCGGAAATGCCCGTATTAAAAATACTTGCCGCAAAGCAATAGGGCAGACCGTAGTCCTGATATGCAAACGCGATATTCGCGAAATAGGTCGAAACGATACGGTTCTGAATGACATAATCCGTCAGTACGCCATAGCCTGCGAAGGAAGCCCCCACAAGCACAATGGATATCACATAATTGATTTTTCCCTTAAATCTCCCTGCCGTGCGGAACAGATGAATCAGCCCCAGCACCAGAAGAATCAGGATAATCGCAATCCCTGCCAGCTCCAGCACGTTAAAATAATTCGTGAAAAGGGAAACCCCCTCCGAAACCGTTTTCAAATCCTGTGCATTAAACGGCGTAACCCTTCTGGAAAGCATCAGCCCATTGGTCAGCCCCAGAAGCAGCCAGAGAAAGCTGAGGATGAAGCGGGCAAACACACGCCGCTTGCATAGATATACAATCGAAAAGGTAACAAAAATCATAAACGCATTATACAGAAATGCCTTCGTGGAAACACGCGAATACGAAATTGCCGCCACCACAGAATGACGGGACATTGCCTCTATCAGAAAGTTGATGGCGATTGCCCAAATGCCGTGCAAAATCAGTGAATAGCGGTTCATATAGGGATAAAGCTTCTGCATTTTCTGTGCAAAGCGGCTGTTGCGGTATGCCGCTTCCTTTTCCGCCTGCCGCTTTTTCATCGCACGAATACCGTTCTTCATATCTGCCCATTTCAGAGATTTCAGCTTGCCGAAACAGCCCTTGATATCAGGCTTTTTGAACTTTATTTTTCCCATTTGTATCAAACTCCTTGTTAGATTGCCTTTCCTTCTTCAAAGCCTCAAGCTTAGAACAAAAAACGCCCTTTGCAGCAATCTACAAAGGACATAAAGTTACACAAGACTACTTTTCGATAATAGCGTTCAAAAATGCTTTTGTCAAGCGTTTAAACAAATTTTAAGAAATATAAAAAGGAAGGTATTGAAAAAAATACCCTATATACCAACAAAGGACAGGCACGCTCCTCCTATCCTTCATCGGTATTCCGTTTCTTTAAAAGGTACCCTTTCGTCAATTTTCTGATGAAACGGTACCCTCTCACAAATGCTTATATATATTTCTGCAAGGTCGGAATCAGCTTATTCATATCAATCGGCTTTGCAACATGGTCATTCATGCCTGCCGCCAGCGCACGCTGTTTGTCCTCCGCAAAGGCATTTGCCGTCATGGCGATAATCGGAATAGCTGCCTTTTCGGCATCCGCCATTCTGCGGATTTTCCTTGTGGTATCATAGCCACCCAGAATCGGCATCTGAATATCCATCAGAATCAGATCATAAAAATGCGCCGGTGCCTTTTCCAGCATTTCCATACATTTCACGCCGTCCGCCACGCGCTCCACCAGAAGTCCTTCCTCCTCCAGAAGCGCAATCGCGATTTCCGCATTCAAATCGTTATCCTCTGCAAGCAGAATCCGCTTACCCGCAAGCGGCTTGCCATTCGGATGGGCTTGTGCGCGCTTGGTTTGTGTGTCCTCAAAGGCCGCAATACGGCAGGGAATCCGAATCGTAAAGGTCGATCCTTCCCCCACTCGGCTGTGTATTTTAATCTCGCCATGCATCATCTCCACCAGCTTCTTCACGATACCCATGCCGAGCCCCGTGCCTTCCACACCGCTGACCGTAGAGGAGCGTTCTCTGGTGAAGGATTCAAAAATATGCTTCTGGAATTCCTCTGACATGCCAATCCCGTTGTCGCTGACGGAAAGCTCCTGTATACATCTGCCATCCTTCTGTGCAGGAAGCTGACGCACGGAGCAATGAATGGTACCGCCCTCGCCTGTATATTTAATCGCATTGCTGATTAAATTCAGAATGATTTCCGTAAAACGGGAGATATCCATATAAATATACGGATAGATGATATCCTTGGAGACAGTCAAGGTCTGGTGCTTCTTTTCAATCTCTGCGCTGACCATGTGCAGGCAGTCATCCAGAACCGATTCTGCTTCAGCCGCGCTTTCCTCCAGCACCACATTGCCCGTTTCAATCCTCGATAATTCCAGTACGTTATCCAGTATGGACAGCATTTTCTGTCCGCAGATGCCGATTTTTTCCAAATAGCTTCGCAGCAGCTCCTTTTTGTCCAGATTTCTGTCCGCCAGCTCGGCATAGCCAATAATCGCATTCATGGGCGTGCGAATATCGTGGCTCACATTGAACAAAAACACCGATTTTGCTTCATTGGCTGCATCCGCCGCCTCAACCGCCTTTTGCAGCTGCTCCTGCTGCTCCTCGCTTTTCGTTCTGCTTTTTTGTATCAGGCAATACGCACCTAAGGCAAACAGCACCAAAACAATAGCCGCAAACATAGCCATCTTCACCGCCGCACGATTGCTTTGCTCCAGCAGCTTATAGGTATGCTCCATATCCATTTCCATGCAAATCGCACCGATAACCTCGCCGGTATCCTCGCGCACCGGATAGCAGGCTGTGAAAATATGCCCCCATGCGGTGTCCACGATTTCCTGCGAATAAACGGTTTCTCCTGCAAGCGCCGCTTCGATATACGGAACCATCTCTTTTTCTATGTACGTTCCGGGATAGGCAAAATCCTTTGCATCCAAATCCAGCCCATCAATCAGATAAATCGGTCTGCCGTCCGCCCCCATCTTCGCTGTATAAAGATAGCGGGTGGGATTCAGCTTTCGCAGCTCGCTCAGCTCCTTTTGCAGCCTCTGATAGCGTTCTGACTGCATATCCGCAATCGTAGAAATATTTTTGTAATCCTCTCCGGTTAATTTTTGCAGCACCAGCTTATGAATGGCATCGGCGCACTGAGTATTCCATTCTACAGCCGATTCCAGTGTATTTTCGCTGTAATTTCTCTGCAAAATAAAGGTATATACAGAAACGAGAAATACCGTAAGCAGGAATACAAATACAATAACAACCCTTAGCCTGTGTGTTTTGCTTCCGTTTATCTCTGCCGTTTCTTTCTCCAAAGGCTGCGGCTGTTCTTCCATCCTCATTCCCTCCTACCGTGTTTTCAATCCATCAAAATACTGAATATTTTCTTCATTTTAGCACGCATGATTTCAGAAAACAAGAGAAGTCTCTGCTGATTTCGACAAAATATTACAATCCCTTCTGCTGCAAATATAAAAAAGTCCTGTACCCTTTTGGATACAGGACGAATTTTACTGTATAAGATTACAGATTTTTTGCATATTCATAGCCCAACTCAAATGCTTTTTTGTTGTTGGGGATGAATTTTGCTTTGCCGCCTTCAAAAACATGTGCGAATGTTTCATCCAGACCTGCAATATCAATTGCGCCTGTTGCGTAAACAACTGCACCCAGCATAACCAGGTTAGCCAGCTTGGAGCCGCCGAAGTTGTCTGTTGCAATTTTGTTTGCGGGAACAGCGTATACCTTAACGCCATCCTTTACAGCGCCAACGGTGCAAAGGTCAGCATTCACAACCAGAGCGCCGCCTTCCTTTACAACGCCTACAAATTTATCCAGAGAAGGCTGGTTCAGTGCTACGATACAGTCTGCATCCTTTGTAACAACGGGAGAACCAACATTTTCGTCGGAAATGATTACGTTTACGTTTGCAGTACCGCCACGCATTTCGGGACCATAGGAAGGACACCAGGAAACTTCTTTGCCTTCCAGCATGCCAGCATAAGCCATAATTTTACCCATCAGCAGAGAGCCCTGGCCGCCGAAACCTGCGATGATAGAAGAAAATGTACTCATAATTATTTGCCCTCCTCTACTGTGATATCTTTATATACG
>QFCF01002097.1_pt1 | contig 12993 bp, 11 predicted proteins | sample 5346961 | NCBI WGS metagenome assembly QFCF01 (sample SAMN09062253, study PRJNA434731) | Human gut metagenome, whole genome shotgun sequencing project. | reverse complement strand
AAATTTATACCGTAAAAATATTTATCAAAAGAAGTTTGTGAATCAAAAAACAAACAACTTGTATACAGTGTATAAAATAGAATACATAGTTTTCCTCTATCTTTTTTTGCATTTACCAATTCGACAGGATAAACTGTCAAATCAGAAAATAAGATGTCTGATTTCATGATTTCAAACTTTTTCTTTCTTCTTTCAAAAAATAAAAAAGAGAGTGGATTTTGGCAAATTCCGCTCTCTCTGCTTTATTTTGTAAATATGCCCTTATACTTTTTCCGCCAGATACTCTGCTCCGCCTTCAGCGGTTCTATCGTCTGTCCGCCCTCCGCATTGCGTCCAATCAAAATCAGCTCGCCATCCGCCGTCAGATAGAACTGCTCCGCCGTCCAATCCTCGCCTGCCTGCGCCTGTGCCGCCTCCAAAGAGGTCTGCGTCAGCATATCCGCAAGCGTTACGGCTCTCTGCCCCAGAAGGTCAAAGTTTTTTGCAAAGCGTACAGGCATGCCGTCTCTCGTCCCTTCCCAGAGAATCGAAAGAAAATCCTTCGTGCAGAAGCCTGTTGTCACCTGCACCTGCAAAAGGCTGTCCGCCGTATTTTCCTCCGCTATAAATGCTGCGATGTAATCCTGCATCTGCTGCATCAGGGAATCATTCAGGCTTTTTTCGTAATTCGCATCATTCAGCCCCACAATGACAGGCACATCCACAGAATATCCGCCGTTTCCTCGTCCGCCGCCAGCTCCTTCACTGCCACTACAGGCTCCGTCCCGTCCTTCATTTCCAACGTCACCTGCTTAGTTTCGTGGTTAAAGCGAACCTCCCCCGTATAGTACGCCGAAATAACCTCCTCGTCCACATACAGGCAGCCGTTAATCATATTCGGTTCATCCGGCAGCGTTACCGCATACCCATTCAGAACGGCATCCCGTTCCCCGGAACGCACGCGCAGCGTTCTGCCACGGTAGGAAATCGCCGTTTGTTTCTTTTCCGTATCCCATTTTACCGTTCCGCCCAGCGCTTCCATGGTATTGCGCAGGGGCAGCAGAAGCTTTTCTGTATCCTCAAAATAAAGCGGCATATTCTCCATATTTTCCAACGTTTTTACGCCGCCTTCTTCCTGCTCCGTTTCATTTTGTGCCGAGGTTTCCGTTGCCGTTACCTCTATTTTATTCCGCGTAATCAGCGTCATGGAAAGCGTCAGCGCCCCTGCCAGAAGCACTGCACCTGCCACCGCAATGATTGCAACCTTTTTTACTGTCATAATTCTCCCTCTCTCTGCTTTCGCTCAGAAAGTATTTTTTAATTCTGCATCATAAAAAATGCCGCCAGCTTTTCAGGAAATGTTGCCTCATCCTTGATCTCCGGCACTCTTTCAGGCAAATCCTTCCCCAGAAGAATTTCCTTTTCGTCCAGACGGATCGTGATATGCTTCGTATCCTTATCCCAGTGCATTTCCGCACCAATCAGATTTGTTAAGTCGCGCAGCTTATAATATGCCGCATCACCCTTTGCTCGCCCCTCTATCTCCTTTGTCTCTCCGTCATAGGAAACCTTCACGGCATCGTATTTCACCTGATTGCCATCCGCAGAAAGGCCTATTTCCCTATCCAGAAAAGCGAACAGTTGCTTTGCATTTGACGCAGAAATGTAATATGCCCCCTTTTCATAATAGAGCTCAATTCTGTCATCTGTCTCTGCCGTCTGCAGCTGCATCTCCTGCATTGTTCCCTTTCTCCAGGGGTTTGCGGCAGCAGGGTCTGTCGGGTCCCAGCCGCGGCGTACCGTATCGTTTCTGTTGACCTTCGGCACAGCGGTGGGCTGCAAGGGCTCCTTCACCTCCCCACGATACATTCTCACGGTTGTGCCAATCGGACAGTTGTCATAAATCCATTTTACATCCCGTACTGTCAGGCGGATGCACCCTGCAGATGCAGTTGTCCCCAATTTGTTGAATTCATCATATTCCAATGTGGTTTTGTCCTTTTCAAAATAAGGCACAGAATGAAAGAGATATGGCCCCGTAATGCGTGTGGCATACTGCCCCCACACATTCCCGTATTATGCACGCCATTCGTATTTCGCACTCGTTCGGAATGTCCCTTCGGGGGTATCCATGCCGCCGCTGCATCGAAACGCCTTAATGGGAACGGTATAATTTCCTGCCGCATCCTTTTCATATACCGTCACCACATTCGCCGTCAGGTTCACCGTTATGCAATAGGGGCTTTTCGTTTTTTCTGCCGCAAATGCTGTGCCGCATAAGCCAAACAGCAGCAAACAGAATACCAATATGCCCAAGCTTCGTTTCTTCATGGTTCTTCTCCTTTGTTACGCAGTTGCTTTAATTGCCGAATTTTTCTCTTTTTACATTATAAAAAAGGATTGCACAAGAATCAAGAAACACTTTCTTAAAAATCGTTGAATTTTTGAGAAATCTGCAAAAAAAGAACAGGGAACGTCCTTTTCAGGCAATTCCCCGTCTGTTTGTTTAAATATTTTTCAAATCCTTAAAGCTTTGGAACAGGGTTCTGTAAAGCTCCTTATACAGCGTGAAGTATTTCGCATACGCACCATTCGCCACCATATTCGGCTCAGAACTATCTTTTTTCCGCACCAGCGCATCACAGGCCGTCTCCAAATCGGAATAAATCCCTGCGCCAACGCCTGCCAAAATCGCCGCACCCAATGCGCCGCCCTGATCAGACTGCACCGTGCTTACCGAACAGCCATACATATCTGCCAGCATTTGTCTCCAGAAGGGGCTTCTGCCGCCGCCGCCGCAGATCATCATATCCTCAATGGGTACGCCCATCTCACGGAACACCTCAACACATTCCCACTGGGAGAAGGAAATCCCCTCCATCACAGAGCGAATCAGATGGGGTCTTTCGTGCATGGCAGAAAGTCCAAAGAACACCCCTCTGCAATCCGGATCGGGATGCGGAGAGCGTTCCCCCATCAGGTAAGGCAGGTAAATCAGCTTTTCAGAACCGATAGGCACCCTTGCAGCCTCTGCCGTCATGATTTCATAAGGGTCTACGCCCTTTTCCGCAGCCTCTGCCATTTCCGGCGTGCAAACGTGATTGCGCAGCCATTGCAGAGAAAGCCCTGCCGCCTGTGTGCAGCTCATTACCGTCCATTTGCCGGGTACAGAGGCACAAAGTGTATGCACTCTACCCTTGGGATCAAGTGCCATCCGGTCGGAAACCGCATAAACCACCGCAGAGGTGCCAATCGTAGTGAATGCCTTCCCTTGAGAAACAATGCCTGTCCCAATCGCTGCCGCAGGGTTGTCCCCCGCACCGCCGACCACAATCGTGCCTGCCGCAAGTCCTGTCAGCGCCGCCGCCTCCTTATGCACCTCGCCGGTTACATCCTGCGATTCATACATCTTGCCAAGCAGTCTTTTTTCAATGCCAAGTCCCTCCAGAATTTCATCCGACCATGTCCGCTTTGCAACGTCCATCAGCTGCATGCCGGAGGCATCGGAAACCTCCGTGGCATATTCGCCCGTCAGCTTATACCGAATATAGTCCTTCGGCAGAAGGATATGCGCGCATTTTGCGTACAGCTCCGGCTCATGCTTTTTCACCCAGAGGATTTTTGCCGCCGTAAAGCCGGTTACCGCAGGGTTCGCCGTAATCTGAATGATTTTTTCCGCACCCAGCATACGGTTCATATCCTCGACCTCTTCGCCCGTTCTCTGGTCGCACCAGATAATCGAGCGGCGCAGCACCTCGCCGTTTTCATCCAGCATAACCAGTCCGTGCATCTGTCCGGAAAGCCCAATGCCCTTGATATCCGCCGCATCCACGCCGGAGGCTTGCAGCACCGCCTGCACACCCTGCACTACTGCGTTCCACCAGTCCTCAGGCTCCTGCTCTGCCCAACCGTTCTGCTCCTGATATAAGGGATATTCAAATGTTTTTGCTGTGATTGGGTTGGCATCCCTGTCAAACAGAACCGTTTTCGTGCCGGAGGTACCAATATCAATCCCCAGTAAATATTCCATAGTCACACCGCCATTTCTTTCGCATGTATCACAGCTTGATAACAGCCTTTACCTCGTTTTCCTTATCGTTGATAGCAGCCTCGTATGCCTCCTGAATGTGTTCAAAATCGAATTCATGGGTTGCTACCATGCCGATGTCAATGCCATTTGCAACTGCGGAAATTGCCTTTGCATACAGATTTCTGTAACGGAATACGGATTCGATTCTTGCTTCCTTTGCCATAATCTGACCAAAGTTGAATTTTACTTCGGGGTCAGCCGCCATACCCACCAATGTGATAGTACCGCCCTTCTTTACCAGATAAGGTGTCTGTGCGATGGTAACGGGAGAGCCTGCTGTTTCAAATACCTTTTCAATCCCTACGCCGTTTGTAAATGCTTCTACTTCCTTCAGCACATCCTTTTCCTTCGCATTGATTACTCTGGTTGCGCCCAGCTTCATTGCGTAGTCCAGACGCTTCTGCGCCATATCTACCACTGTGATATCCGTTGCACCGCAAGCCTTGCAAGCCAACAGTGTCATCAGACCGATGCAGCCGGAGCCAAGGATAATGCACTGGTCGCCCATGCCAACCTTGCCCTGGTGTGCCGCATGCAGACCAACAGCAAAAGGCTCAATCAGTGCGCCTTCCTTTGTGGACATCCCTTCGGGCAGCTTGAAGCACATATCCGCAGGGAATGTGATATAGTCCTCATTGCAGCCCTGCACAGGAGGAGTTGCAAGGAAAACAACATCGGGGCACAGGTTATATCTGCCGGATTTACAGAATTCGCAGTGACCGCAGGTGATACCGGGTTCTAATGCAACCTTGTCGCCCACCTTCAGGTCTGTTACGCCTTCGCCCAGTTTTTCTACAACGCCGCCTGCTTCATGGCCCAGCATCAGTTCGCCGTCAACCACGAAGTCGCCGCATCTGCCGTCCTTGAAATAATGCAAATCGGAACCACCCATCCCAACAGGTTCGAGCTTCACCAGAACCTCGCCCGCCTTGGGTTCGGGAACGGGGGTTTCTCTGATTTCCATTTTGTTCAATCCAACCATATAAGCTGCTCTGTTTTTCATCTTTTATCTCCTCGCTTTCGCTTTATTGAAATACACAGTTTTATCAGTTTTCGGGAACCTCTCCTGCGAGACGTTCTCCCTTTTATGATAACAGTATAGACGGAATTATGCAAGAATTACGCACCTTCCAAAATACAGTTTTTCATGAAAAAAATAGAGGTATCACTCCCGGAAAACCCGAAAATGATACCTCATATTTACAAATCAATCACGAAAAACAGATTTACCTTCTATTATTCTGTAATCTGACCGTTCTTTTTGTACATTTCAACGTATTCGTCTACGTTGTCAGCAGTAATCAGAACTTCTTCGATATCTGTGTCGATCTGTGTTTCTTCGCCTGTCAGCAGCTTGTGTACTGTGTCAAGGTTCAGAGCAGCCAGGTCGATTGCGGACTGCAGGCATGTAGATGTCATGGAACCATCCTGAATCAGCAGGCAAGCCTCTGCTGTACCGTCAACGCCATATACCAGCATATCTTTGTAAGTGGGGTTGCCCTTTACAACCTCCAGCGCACCTGCTGCCATGTTATCGTTCATAGAGATAACTGCATCAATCTTGCCGTGTGCTGTTGTCCAGTCTTCCATCAGAGCCATAGCTTCGTCCTTGTTCCAGTTTGCGAAGTCTTCGCCTACAATCTGAACGTCAGGTCTCTGGTCAAAGAATACTTCCTGCCATGCGATACGTCTCTGGTCAGCGTGGAAGTTGCCGGAGGGCCCCTTCAGAACAACAACCTTCGCATTTTCGGGAACCTGTGTCAGTGCCAGCTCAGCGTTAACCTGTGCCTGATTGTAAGGATCGGCATCGACAGAGGATGCACCTTCAATGCCTTCAATTCTGGAGTTGGTTGTGATTGCAACCAGACCTGCCTGTACAATTTTTTCAACGTAGGGTCTCTGTGCTTCGCCGTTGTTGGGCTGCACGATGATTGCATCGTAGCCGTTTGCGATTGCGTTTTCGATTGCAGCGTTTTCCTTTGCATCGTCAGCCTGACCATCGAATACCTTCAGCTCGATGTCATCATACTTATCTGCTGCTGCTACCATTTCGTTTGCCAGCCATGCTGCGAAGGAGTCAGACTGCGCTCTTGCAATATACGCTACCTTGTAGGTTTTATTGCTGTCATCGCCGCCTGCGGAATCTCCGCCGCCGCAGCCTGTCAGAGCAGTTGCCGCCATAGCCAGTGCCATAAATGCTGCTAAATACTTTTTCATTTTACTCTCTCCCTTTCTTTTTGAAATTACCTTTTTGAGAACATCTTTGCTTTATTTACATTTGATTGATCAAATGAAAGCCATATCATTGGGTTATGCCTTTGCCACAGGCTCCTTCTTTTCGTCCTTCTTCTGCAGGATAACCTTGGGCGATTTTTTATTCTTGAAGTTGATATCATACAGAACAGCTGCCACGATGATGATGCCCTTTACCACCTGCTGAATGTAAGAGTCTACGCCCTGCAGGTTCATGATGTTGTTCAGGCAGCCGATGATGAAGGAACCGATTAAGGAGCCGGAGGTTGTCCCGACACCGCCGGAGAAGCTTGTACCGCCGACAATGGCAGCCGTCAGACCTTCCATTTCGTAGCCTACCGCACCATTCGGCAGACCTGCGTTTACACGCGCCATGAACAGCACGCCGGCAATCCCGACCAGAACACCGTTAATCAGGAATGCCATGTATTTGGATTTTACAACATTGATACCGGATGCGATAGAGGCCTCCTCATTGCCGCCGATGGCATAGAAGGAACGTCCCAATCGTGTTTGGTTCATAATATACGAAATAATAATCGTCGCCAGAACAGTAAAGATAACGGGAATGGGAACAGGACCGATTTTCCCCTGCCCGACTACAGCGTATTTCCCAATCTGCAAAATATTCTGCCCGGAGGTATACAGCAGTGCCAGACCTCTCGCCGCCATCTGGGTTGCCAGTGTTACGATGAACGCAGGCAATGCGAAGTTTGCAACAAACAATGCGTTAATCATGTTGAAGATAACCGCAACACCGATGGAAACGGCAAACGCCACTGCCATAGAGCCGGTCGCCTTATACGCACTGACGGAAAGCACACCCGACAGCGCAAGCACCGCACCCGAGGACAAGTCCAGCAGACCGGATACAATCAGTACCATTTCACCATACGCCAGAATGGTCGCTACTGCCAGCTGCACTGCAATATTGGTAATATTTCTGTGGCTCAAGAAATTGGGGTTCATCACAGAAGATACGATAATCAATACCAGCAGAACAAAGAAAATAGAAAATTTCTGCATTAACTCTTTTGATTTATTATTTTTCACTTTTGATCTCCTCCTTTATTTATTCCTGAATAATGCTATGTGTCCCTGTCGCATAAACCATGATAGCCTCCTGAGAGAATTCCTCCCGCTTCAGCTCGCCTGCAATATGGCCCTGGTTCATCACATAAATTCTGTCACACATACCAATCAATTCGGGCAGCTCAGAGGAAACCATTACAACTGCTTTACCCGCCTGTGCCACTTCTGTCATCAGTTTATAAATTTCAAATTTCGCGCCAACGTCAATCCCTCTTGTGGGCTCGTCCAGAATCAGCACCTCAGGGTCACGCATCATCCATTTTGCCAGCAGCACCTTCTGCTGGTTCCCGCCGGAAAGAGACTGAATCGGTGTTTCCTGTGTCGGTGTTTTTACGCTCATTTTATCAAAATATTTTGCAACCATCGCTTCTTCTTCTTTTCTATGGGCATGCCCGCCATAGAAGAATTTTTCCAGGGCTGCAAGGCTCGCATTTTCGCGCACACTTCTCATGGGGATAATGCCGTAACGGCGGCGATCCTCCGAAAGCATAACCATGCCTGCCTTTGTTGCATCGGCTACCCGTTTGATTTTGATTTCCTTGCCGTGTACCTTTACCGTACCGCCGTCAATGGGGTCAAGCCCGAACAGGCAGCGCATCACTTCCGTACGCCCTGCGCCGACCAGCCCTGCAAAGCCAACGATTTCGCCCTTGCCTACATGGAAGGTTACATCCTCAAACAGCTGACCGCTCTTGAGGTCTTTTACCTCAAGCAAAGGCTCCCCAATCTCAATATTCTCCTTGGGATATACGTTTTCCATACGACGGCCTACCATCAGCGCGATAACCTCGTCAATGTTTGTATCCTCCGCACGCATACTCTTTACAACCGTACCGTCACGGAATACCGTAATATCATCCGCAATGCGGAATACCTCATCCATCTTATGAGAGATATAAACAATCGCACAGCCCTTTGCCTTCAGAAGTGCAATCTTCTTAAACAGCAGCTCAACCTCCTTCTGCGTAATGGAGGACGTAGGCTCGTCCATAACAACGATAGACGCATCGTTGGAGATTGCCTTTAGAATTTCCAGCATCTGAATATCGGAGGTAGTCAGCGTTTTCAGCTTATCCGTTGCCTTATAGGGCAAATGCTCCTCCTTCAGCAGCCTTTCGGTTTTTTCGCGCACCTCGCGCCATTTTACTCTGCCCATCCCATCCACAGGCAAGCGTCCCAGAAAAATATTTTCCTCTACGGACATTTCGGGAACATAGTTCAGCTCCTGCGCAATCATGGCAATTCCGAGAGATCTTGCCATAATGGGATCTTTGATTTTCACCGATTTCTCATCCACAAAAATTTCACCGGCATCCGGCTTATAAATCCCGTTGATAATCTTCATCAATGTAGACTTGCCCGCGCCGTTTTCACCGCACAGCGCATGTACAGTCCCTTTTCTGACTGTAAAGTCGATTTTATCCAAAGCCTTTACACCCGGAAAAGATTTTTCGATTTTTGAAACCCGAAGTTTGATGTCATCCCCCATAGGTTCCTCCCTTCCGTAATCACAGACCCAAACGTCTGCTTACTGTTTCATTTGTTCTTCCGTTCCGACCCACTTCCAAAGGTCATTCTCCGGTGCTGTTTTTTTACACCCTTTATGTAACATTCTTTTTCTGTACATATCTGAGTTTAGTATATACTCAAATGTGCCAAAGTGTCAAGATACTGTATGAAATCCTCTATTCAATTTGAATAAAAGAACTCCATTCAAATCAGAATAATTAAATGCACTTTCTATAGAAAGTGTCTTTTCGGCTTGTCTAATGTGTGACATTGTTTTAACAAAAATACACTCGTCCGCATCCGAAAAACACAGCACTGTTTCCTGCGGATTTTACGCAGATTTTACAGTTTATCCTATTATATTTCATCCACAAAAATATTTCAACCGATAGCACCTGACAAATTTTTCCACAAAAGAAAAGCACAGGAAGCCTCCTGCGCCTTTCTTTTTCTAATGAAATTTTAATCTTTCTTAGCCAATAAATAATGCCACCATGCCGAGCACCACAGATGCCGCCGCCAGCAGCTTTGCCGCCAATGCTGCATTTTTGCTCTTGCCGCAAAGCCGCACCAGAACCGCCACAACCGCCAATGCACCAAAGCCCCACGAAATCATCTGCTCCTTAATCTGATTGGTGGCATATCCTGTCGCTGTCATCCATGCGATAAACATCCCCAGAAGCGCCATAAAGTAAAACACAATCTTCTGCGCCCTTTCTCCCTTTAAAAGAAACAGGAGCAGCAGCCCAACTACGCTGATGATGCTCATTACCATAAATAAAATCAATAATAATCCTAATGCCATAAGCCATTCCTCACTTTCTTGTTGCCTTATTTTCTTTGATGAATTCATCATAGCATAGGATTCTAAAGAAATCGTGCAGGAAATTCTAAAGAATTCTAAAGGCGGTGCCGGCGCACCTTAAGTCGAAATCAGGATTTCGACTTGTTAAAACAGAAGAATAAACAGACATGTTCCATCGGCTAAAGTCTCGAAACATGCTGTTTTCCTCGAGTGAGCAAAGCCCCCTCTGCGGATTCCATTCGGGAAGGCGCTTCGTTTCCCGAACCCTTCCGCTATTCGGCTAACCTTTGCACTTTTTCGCAACTGGCAGGGTAATCTCAATCTGAAATTGCTTTTCGTCCAAGGAAACCGTCACCGCTCCGCCATAGCCGGCAGTAATTCTGCGGATGCTCTCCAGTCCGATTTGGTTGCTTTCTATCTTCTGCGCCGTCTGCCGCACTGTGTTTTTCTGTAAAATCCGTAAGGTGTCCACTCCCCTGTCCATTTGCAGCAAAACAGGGTGTCCACTGTCCGCATATTTTTCCACATTAGAGGACAGATTATCGAAAATCCGCAGGATCTCCTGCATATCCCATTCTGCCCGAAAATCGGTGCAATTCTCCATAGAAATCTCGCAGGAAAAGCTGTCCTCCAGAATTTCCTCCCATTCTCCTGCAAGCTGCTCCATCAGCAGCCTGCCGTTTTCCACCGGCTCCACATTGCGCTTACTGCCCTCCAGCAGGCGGTCTGTCATGTCCTTCATCTGCGCTGCCTTCTTCCGCACCAGCGAAAAATATTCCCGTAATTCCGCATCTGTATACCCATCCTTTCGACTCATATAATCCGAATAGGATAAAATTGCCGTCAGCGGCGTGCGGATATCATGCGAAAGGTCGCGAATCATGCGCTCCCGCTCTGCCTGCAGCGCCGTTTCCTGCTGTCTGAGCCGCCGCTCCGTTTCCGAAAGAAAATTGATATGCTCCGCCAGCTCCGTCAGCTCATTCGCCTCTCGCAGCGGAATGGTATCCTCCAAGCGGTGTGTGCGCAGGGCATCCACCCCCTGTATGATTTCCCTCAGATACGCCAGCTTCTGCCCCAGCAGGAACAGAAACAGCACCAGAAACAGAATCACCGTCGAAAGCAGGCTCACACTGCGAATCCATGCTCGCAATGTCAGCCATTGTCCTTCGGAGGGCTGCAGGTTGCGCTCTGCGAAATAGGTTTCGGAAATGGAATTTGCCGTCAGATATAAAAAGCCCCAGAAAAACAGCGCAATCACTGCCGTAATCAGCAGCAGTCCCAGAATCTCGCGCGAAAGCCGCTTTGTTTTCCTTCCATTCTCATTGGTCAACATAATACCCCCGTCCCCACGCCGTCTTGATATATTTCGGGTTCCTGGAATCATCCCCCAGCTTCTTGCGGATATTTTTGATATGCACCATAATCGCACTGTCGCCAACGGCATCCTCTCCCCAGATGCTTTGATAGATATTTTCCAGGGAATAAATCTTCTTTTTATGCGTCACAAGAAGCTCCAGAATCTGAAACTCCGTATAGGTCAGCGGAATCATTTCCCCCTGTCTGGAAACAGAGCGGCTCTCCGTATCCAGAATCAAATCCGCAAAGGGAATTTTCTCTGTCACCACAGGTGCTTTCACGCCGCTGCTTCGCCGCAGAATCGCCTTCACGCGCATCAGCAGCTCCATATTGGAAAACGGCTTTACGATATAATCATCTGCCCCGACAGAAAAGCCCATCACCTTATCCGATTCTGTGGAATACGCCGTCAGAAAAACAATCGGCGCATCAAAGTGCTTGCGAATTTCCGCCGCCGCAGGGAATCCCGATACCTCCGGCATATTCACATCCAGAATATATAAATCAACCTCCGCCGCCGCTTCTGCGATCGCTTCTCTGCCATCTTCCGCAATCAGCACCGCATAGCCTTCGCCCTCCAGCAGCAGCCGCAAAATATCCCGAATTTCCTTTTCATCATCTGCAATCAAAATACAATATTTCCCGTTCTTCATACGCTCACCTCTTTTTCTCCAGTATAGCATAAGGACGGCAAGCCTAAAAGGAAAAGCCGCCGCCCTCAAAATATTTTTATTCTTCTGTTTCTGTAGAAGCTTCTGTCTGCTTTTTCTGCTTTCTGCCCTTTTTCAGCTTCACAGCACCGAAAATCACAACAACCGCCGCAATGCCTGCCATGCAGACAAACAGCAGCGTCTTTTTCGCTGCACCCTCGTAGCTGATGCAAAGCGTGCCTTCCGTGCCGTCAATCTTGCAGACCACATATTTCCCACGATTCTTCGTGTCTAATTCCTTCCAGTCTTCGCCGTTCTTTTGCCAAACGGAAACCTTCTCCTTATCCTCATTCAAAAGACGCAGGGTGGTTTTTTCCGTATCGGAAAGGTCTCTGTCCTCCAGAATCACATCATACACAACCGTCTTGCCCTTTGCCTGCGTAGGTGCCGCTTCCTCCGCATTCGCAAAGATATGCAGCTCTGCCTCATCGGTATAGTCACCATCCGCCAGCGCAAGGGACATCTTACCGCTTTCGTTCTTTTCCATGCTGGAAACAACCGTAACATAAGGCGTATATGCACATTCGATTTTGATATCGCCCTGTACGGTATCGGTTTCAAACGCCGCCCATGTGCCGAAGCTCCCCTTCTTTTCTGGAATATCCGGCAGCTTGATGCGGCTTGTTTCCATGCCGTAAGGCACCTCCTCGGTTTCCACTGTTTTGCCGTCCGCAATAAAGCTTACGGTAAAGCTGATAAAGCGCTTGGGAATTCCGCTGATTTCCTTCATAGCCTCATAGGAAATCGGCTCCGCCTTTCCTGCATAGCTGATGCCGTCCACTGCGCCCAAATCCTGCTCTGCGTAATAATTACCGCGCAGGCTGTCGGTATCCTCCGCACCGCCCAGCACAACGCCTAGCTTTTCGTCCCCGTCTACGGTCGCAATGACGCAGGAATCATATACATTTTCGCCTTTGCCGGCAATGCCGCCGACATATTGTCCGCCGGTCATGCTGCCCTTGGCATAGCTGCTGCGAATCGTGCCCTCGCTGAAGCCTGCAATGCCGCCGACATAATTGCCTGTTGTGCTTTCCGCCTCTGCGTAGTTTTCACAACGATAGACCGTACCACTTTCCGCATAGCCGACCACGCCGCCGACGCAGTCCTTCTTACCTGTAATCTTGCCGTCATTGATGCAGTCCTGCAAAATCACCTTCATGCGATAGGTAAAGCTCAATGTTTTTGGATGTGCAATATCA
>QFCF01002079.1_pt1 | contig 13093 bp, 7 predicted proteins | sample 5346961 | NCBI WGS metagenome assembly QFCF01 (sample SAMN09062253, study PRJNA434731) | Human gut metagenome, whole genome shotgun sequencing project. | reverse complement strand
AAATGCGCTTGCCGTTGTTGGTGCGGTGGACATACATCTTGCCGCCGCAATCGGCGCAATATATCGCCTATGCCCTGCCGGTGGCGGTGGGAAGGTTGTCTGCTTTCCGCTTATCGCAGAGGAAATAACCGAATATCTACTCCCTGAGAGCTGCTTTTTGGCGGCTCTCAAATTTTTTGAAAAATTTTTCGTTTTGGGTGAGAGTTTTTTCGATTTTTTGTACCTATATAAGTGAAAGGGTTTTAATCACAATTCCAGACAAACCGGAAAGGGGGGCAAACGATATGTACGATACCTGCAAGACGGGTCGCACTCGTCAAGCAGCGGGTGCGGGAAAACACCCGCCGGAGGCAGCGGCGCGAGGCAATAAGCCTCTCCGCTTTCTGCCTGATGTTATTCACGGCACTTGCCGGGGCGGCGGCGATCACCGCGCTGTGCATTCGGCTCAGAAACAGGGAAAATCAGAAAAAAGGCGGGACAAACAAGCCCGCCCGATACGAACAGGAGGAGAAAAGCCAATGAAGAAACGAATACTCAGCATACTGCTCGTCTGCTGCATGGTGCTGACGCTGCTGCCGACGACCGCGTTTGCGGCGGAGGTAGAGACCGGCGCACGTGCATCGAACCCGGGCGGTCTGTGCGAACACCACCCGGAGCATGACGAGGCCTGCGGCTATACCGAAGGGACAGCGGAAATTCCCTGTTCCCATGAACACACGGAGGAATGTCATAGTCTCATAACCCGGTGCGTCCATGCGCATACGGCGGAATGCTACACGGCGGAAAGCGTGTCGGAGAATGCCGACGGCTTATCGGAGGCAGAGAACGCAGCACCGACGGAATGCGTTCACGCGTGCACCGAGGAAAGCGGCTGTATCCTTCAAACATCAGACTGCAAGCACGCGCATGACAAGGATTGCGGCTATGCACCGGCTTCCATGGGGAAGCCCTGCACCTATTTATGTGAGATTTGCGATTCCAAGGACGGAAAAACGCCAATGCCTCTGCTCGGGGCAGCCCGTCCCGCTGCCACCCAATACACCTATACGCTGCATTACGATGCCAACGGCGGCAGCGGCGCGCCGCCAAGTCAGAGCGTGGACAGTTCGGAATTTCATGTATGGGTTCCCATATCAGAAATAATTCCAACCCGTGACGGATATACCTTCATGGGTTGGGCGAATTCTCGGACTGGTAAGCCGATATATGGCGGAAACGGCGGTTATACCAGTTGCCTGGTAGTACATGGGTATGATATGAGCACAACCATCTATGCCATATGGGAGGTGCACAATCATAGCTGGGGCGAATGGACCTCCAACGGCAACGGAACGCACACACGCACCTGCATCACGGACAGCAGCCATACCGAAACCGGCAACTGCTCCGGCGGCAAGGCCACCAGCACGGAGAAGGCCATTTGCGAAACCTGTCATACGGCCTACGGAGAGCTTTTGCCGCTCACCAAAACGGTCATCACCACCCCGCCCAAGCTGCCCTCTGAGGGGTACGTCGGCGATCAGTACTTTGATAAGGATCTTGATGGCGGCGAAGCAAAGGTCGAGGGGACGGACATCGTTGTTCCCGGCTCGTTCCGCTTCAAGCACAATTGGGGCGGCGCAGTACACCTGGGCGTAAACCGCATGGAAATCCTCTTTACCCCCGACGATACGGAGACATACGCCACGGCGGAATGTATCGTCACCGTGACGGGGCTTAAGTACACGATCACAAGTGTCATAGAGAAAGTCATCAACAACATGCCGTTGGGTACGACGTTTGAGGATCTGTGGCTTCCTTTCTACGTCGATGTAAAAACCAACACCGGCGATATCTTCTATTCCATCCCCGTGACATGGGACGGCTCCTCCTATGACCCGAACAAATATGGCGAGCAAATCATTACCGGCCAGCTGGATGTTGAAGGGAGCTTCTACGAGGATGAGCTGGAGCCGACAAGCACGGTCAAGGCCATTGCCAGAATCACGCTCATTGGCGACGAGCCCATTGTGCCAACGCTGGATCCGCCCACCTACTCCAGACGGATATACAGCGGTGACTTTTGCCAGCTTGCCTTTTCCGACGAGTATCTTTCCGGCGGAACGGCCACGGCAGACGGCGAAACGGTTCCCGGCGTGTTCACTCTGAACGAGGAGCAGGAATTATACGGCTACTGGCGGAGAGATGGCGGGCTTGTTCAGGTGGGACCGCTAGCGCTCAAGGTCACCTTCACACCCGATGACCTGCAGAAGTACACCACGGCGGAATGTACCGTCAACGTGGACGTCATTCCCCGCAAATTCAGGCAAGCCAATACATCGTATATTGACAATAAAAAGATCGGAACAGCCTTTGAGGATCTCGGTCTGCCGAACGCGTTCTATTTCTTCGCGGAGGCCGATGAACCAAACCACGAGGGAAGCGGGCTGAACGGCAATGTGCCCGGTATCATCAAGTGGAACGGTTCAAACTACGACCCCAATTCTTATGAGGAGCAGACCATCTACGGCGAGGTCAACCGCGCCGAATTTGAGAAGTATTACATCGTACCCGAGGGCGCCGACCTAAGAGGCGTGGTAAAGGTCACGCTGCAGGCAGACCCGGTGGAGACGGAGATCACGCAGCTGCCTGTCTTCCGGTGGAAAAACGGCGATTTTACGCTGCCCGACAATACCATGTTCGTCAATCGGATCTTCGAGATGGGAGCCACAGGCGGGGGAAGCGCCAATCTTGCGGACGGCGTGGCAAGGGTCAAGGGAACGGATACCGTCGTCCCCGGCACGTTCTCCTTCAAGGAGGGTACGTCCGGATGGTTTGACGAGCTGGGCGAGAACGTTGTGACGGTGGTATTCACGCCGACTGACCAGCACGGCTACAGGACGGCGGAGACAACGATCAAGGTCAACGTCATCAAAAATACCTTCAAGCGTTGCGAGGAGCCGGATCCCATTACGGAGAAAAAACTCGGCACGACCTTTGCAGGGCTTAACCTGCCAGAAATTGTGGTCGTCGAGGCCATCGACGGTCTCAGGGTTGGCATGGAGGTTTCGTGGGAGGAATCGTCCTATGACGCGCAGTCCACGGCTTGGCAGACCATCCCCGGTACGCTGGTATTCGACGCTAACGACGAGCACAGGTATCAGCAGCCGGAGCCTGCGGTAACAGCCGCGATCCGGGTGAAGCTCCTAGGTTCGGAGGATGCGCCGGCGATTACTACCACGACGCTGCCCGGCGGCACGGTCGGCACGCCGTACCACCATCAGCTTCAGGCAACTGGGGGAGGCTTCATTCTGTGGGAGCTTTTCAGTGGCGAGCTGCCCAAGGGTCTGACGCTGAAACAAACCACCGGCGAGATCAGCGGCACGCCCACTGCGGAAGGAACCGCCCAATTTACCGTTCGAGCTCTCAACAGCGTGGGCAACGATAAGAAGGAGCTGTCTATTACGATAACCAACGCCCCCGCCGCCGAGCACACCATCACCGTCACCACAGCGGGCGGCGGAACGGCTTCTGCAAGCTCCACCTCGGCGACAGCCGGAACAGAAATCACCCTGACTGCCACGCCAAACACCGGCTATCACTTCAAGGAGTGGCAGGTCGAATCTCCGGCAGGACTTGTAATCACCAACAACAAGTTCACCATGCCGGACAGCAATGTGGCGATCAAAGCTATCTTCGAGGAGGATTCACCTTTTGCACCCACCAAGCATACCGTCACCGTGAAAACGGACGGCAACGGAATAGCTTTCGCATCTCCCTTATTGGCCGTGGCTGGTACGGAGATCACCCTGACCGCCATGCCCAAAGAGGGCTACCACTTCAAGGAGTGGCAAGCCATCAGTGGCGGTGTGGCCATCGAGAACAATAAGTTCTTCATGCCGGACACCAATGTGGAGGTCAAGGCATTCTTCGAGGAGGGCGCGCCTCCTGCACCCACCAAGTATACCGTCACCGTGACCACAGAGGGCGGCGGAACGGCTTCCGCATCTCCTGCAAAGGCTGCGGCCGGCACAGAAATCACCCTGACTGCCACGCCAAACACCGGCTATCACTTCAAGGAGTGGCAGGTCGAATCTCCGGCAGGACTTGTAATCACCAACAACAAGTTCACCATGCCGGACAGCAATGTGGCGATCAAAGCTATCTTCGAGGAGGATTCACCTTTTGCACCCACCAAGCATACCGTCACCGTGAAAACGGACGGCAACGGAATAGCTTTCGCATCTCCCTTATTGGCCGTGGCTGGTACGGAGATCACCCTGACCGCCATGCCCAAAAAGGGCTACCACTTCAAGGAGTGGCAAGTCATCAGCGGCGGCGTGGCCATCGAGAACAATAAGTTCCTCATGCCGGACAGCAATGTGGAGGTCAAGGCTGTCTTCGAGAAGGACGCGCCGCCTGCACCCACCGATCCCGGCAAGCCCAGCATCAGCGTCACCGGAGCCTACACCTACAATGGCTCCGAGCATACCGCAACCGTGAGCGGTTATAATCCCGCCACAATGGACATCGCAGGCAACACCGCCACAGACGCAGGCGATTACACCGTTCGCGTCACATCCAAGACCGACAGATGGGCGGACGGCAGCACTGGGGCCGTGACCGCAGCGTGGAGCATCGGCAAAGCCACGCAGGAAGCGCCTAACGACTTGATCGGTGTCGCGCCCACTACCGAGGGCGACAGCGACGGCAAGATCACCGGCGTGGATGCAACGATGGAATACCGTGCGGAGAGTGAAACTATCTACACCGCCTGCACCGGTATCGAGATTGAAAACCTGCCGGCCGGCAATTATTTCGTCCGCTATGCGGAGGATCACAACCACTTTGCCAGCCCCGATGCGGAGGTCACAGTGGGTGAGGGTACGCCGCTTGCGGATTGTACGATCACCTTCAACGCAGGCGGCGGCAGCGGCAGCATGGATTCCGTGACCGTCAATGCAGGGACAATTTACATCCTGCCCGCCTGCGGCTTCACTGCTCCCGCCGATCAGGAGTTCAAGGCTTGGGAGATCGGCGGCACGGAGTACAAGGTGGGAGATTCCTACACCGTGCTCGTGGATACCGAAATCAAGGCGCTGTGGGAAAACAGCGTTATTACCCCCACCACCTACACCGTCACCGTCAGTAATGACGGAAACGGCACGGCTTCCGCCTCTCATGCAAAGGCTGCGGCCGGCACGGAGATCACCCTGACCGCTACGCCCCAAATCGGCTACCACTTCAAGGGGTGGCAGGTCGAATCTCCAGCAGGACTTGTAATCACCAACAACAAGTTCACCATGCCGGACGGCAATGTTGATGTCAAGGCCATCTTCGAGAAGGACGCACCTCCTGCGCTCACCGAGTTCATCGTCACCTTTGACGGCAACGGCGGTACGCCCTCTGTCGGCAGCATGACCACCACCGATCGGAAGCTGACCTCTCTGCCCAGCGCCTCCCGAAGCGGCAGTTACAGCTTCTACGGCTGGTACACCGAAAAGAGCGGCGGAACAAAGATCACGACGGATACCGTATTCCATGCAAATGCCACCGTCTACGCCCACTGGACCTACACCGGCGGCGGTGGCGGTGGCTACAATCCACCCGTCACCTACTACACGCTGCGCTTTGAAACAGGCGGCGGCAGTGATATTCCCAGCGTGCAGGGAACGTACAATACCTACATTGACCTGACAAAGTACGTCCCGACCTGGCGTGGACATGCCTTTATCGGCTGGTACAGCGAACGCAGCCTGACGAACAAGGTTTCCGGTGTTTGTCTGACAAAGGATATGACCGTGTATGCAGGCTGGCGCGTGGACGAAAATCCGGGCACAGGCGTGAATCCCTTTACCGATATTTCTGAAAAGGACTGGTTCTACGGCGATGTGATGTTCGTCTACGAAAACGGATTGATGCTCGGTACGAGCAAGACCCTGTTCAGTCCGCATGAGACGGCGATGCGCGGCATGATGGCGACCATTCTCTGGCGCATGGAGGGCAGCCCCGTACCGAAGGGCAAAAACAGCTTTACCGATGTGGAGGCCGGAAAGTGGTACGCTGACGCGATCACATGGACGGCGGAGAACGGCATTTTCGCGGGCTACGGCAAAGACAAGTTTGGCCCGGACGATTCCATCACCCGTGAACAGCTTGCAGCCATCTTCTACCGCTACGCAGACTACAAGGGCTACGATCTGACCGTCAAGGGAGATCTGGACAAGTTCAAGGACGCGGACAAGATCACGGATTACGCAAAGACGGCGATGCAATGGGCGGTCGGCAGCGGCCTTGTGAAGGGAAAATCCGGTAATCTGCTTGACCCGCAGGGCACGGCGACCCGCGCTGAGATCGCCGCCATGCTCCACCGCTTCATTGAGAAGTATGAGCTGGTGCAGGGCAAGGCTCCCGGCGGTCTGATGGGCTGGATCGACCCGAAGCGGCTGCAAATCCCAAAGACCGGCGACAGCAGCGTGTGAAGCTTGTGGGGGATCTCCCTCTGTACATCTCTTGCCGGATGCCTTGCGCTGACCACATGGCAGATCAGGCGGCGGCGTGAGGAAGAAGCGCTGCAAATCATCGAAAAGTAAACAGGCTCACCGAAAAGGGGCGCGGGCAAATAGCCCCGCGTCCCTTTTCGGTTTCATTCGTCAGGAAAGGCGGTTGCTCTTTTGAACAACCGCCTTTCGCCATTTCTATCCGATTTGAGCAGAAAGGAAATCAGTCTATGACAAAAGAATACGGGAGGTGTCGCTGATGCGGCTTGCCGCCGCACTTCTTCGCCGTGGGCTGCCGCTCCCCGCCGCTCTCCGTTTGGATTCGACCGCAACACCGAACAAAAACATCCAAAGAGCCGGTCGCCTCTTATAAGGAGGTCAGGATCGGCAAGACCCTCTATCGCGTGACAAGCGTGTTTTCCGGCGAAAAGGACCTTGGCAGGACGCTGGAGCAGCTTGCAGTGCGCCGCGCCATGACAGAGCTGGACGCTCCCGCGACCGCGCAGCCCTGTCACGCATCGTAACTGTACTCTTACAGCATCAGCCATACATACAAAAAGGTCTTTTTTATAATTAAACACACACTAATTCATCTGACATTTCTCTACGAGCGTATCATAGATTCTCTTTGTTTCTGAGTCATCTGCGCCATTTACCACCAATATTTTTCCGCCTATATCCATAACTACATATGAGTGGCAGGATGCATGGGTGTAGCGGATATAATCTCCATAAATATCATTTCTGAAATTTCCCATACCATACTTCAGGTTTCCCATACCATTTGTCCTGCGATCATTCCCATTTTGAAATAAATTTTCTTTGTATGAGATACTGTCAATCTGCTCATAATCTACTGTATAATCACTCCATCCCTGTGCCTCAACAGTAAAATCATTATCATGGAAACTGATATCAATACCACCCCAGAACAAAGTCCATATAGTAAATATTACGACAAAAACTGATACGATTACATATATCACGATTGTCTTCTTGTTATACTGGATTTTTAATTTTTTTCCGGCTGCCATTTTTTTCTTATAAAAAAGATAAGAATAAAGAATGCTGACAATTGCAGCAGCCATAATGCTCACAATATACAAAACCAAAGCAGCAATGCTTTCTCCAAAAAGGCCGCAAAGCATACATAAGACACCTGATGCCACCCATAATTTTCCACTGAATCTATGAGTTGCACTCCAGTTTTCTTCATCCTGCAATGTCCATACAACCCTGATTCCTATGGTGTTATTCTGTTTCACCTTTGGCAAATAATTTCCTATGATCATAAACAGTAATCCTGTTCCAAAGTAAATTACTGCCATAAACAGATTCTCACTATCCGCATCCATACTGATCAGTCTTGCCATACCATTATAGATTAACGCGATAACAGGTATCATCCATATGACCATCCCTATAACCTTGCTGCTCTGCTGTCTGTTCCTGTTGTCATAAAAGATGATTGTCACCAGTATACAATCTGTCACTACAAAAAACACGTTTATCCATATGCTCTGCGCCATCGTAAAACCCACCAAAATTCCTGCAAGCATTACCAGTACAGAACAGATCAATGTACCTTTATATTTTTTAATCATTTCCTTCATAATCCGATACCCCCTTTAAGTCTGTGATCCACAACATAACATCCTCCAATACAGAAGTATTTAGTTCGTAATAAATAAATTTTCCTTCCCTTTTGCTCCTGATCAGATCAGCATCCTTTAATATTGCCAAATGTCTGGATATAGACGCCCCCGTCACTGAAAAATGTTCACATATCTCTCCTGCTGAAAGCCGTCCGCCCTTTAACAAATTTAGAATCTCACGTCGTATTGGATCTGCCAGTGCTTTCAATGTATCCTGTAATCCCAATAGTTCATCACAGCCTTTCATTTAACATTTAACCTAATTGTTAAATATAATATAGTATAAGAACCTTCATATGTCAAGTACAGTCTCCTACTGCTTATTACTTTTGCAGCCTTCGCGTTACTGTTCACACACCACTATCCCAAGACATACAAGCCAAAATCCCATTGCCGCAGGCAATCTGGAATGAAATTTTTGCTACGTTACTGTGAACGGAGTGAACAGTGTATATTCCGACCGATGGGCCGGAATTTGCAGATCACCATAGTCTTGTCATCGACCTTTTTGATTTTCTATTTTCTCACCTTCTTTCTACATCCATTACCCCAAAAGGGTAAAAAAATAGCCATCTGAATGGTTAGTCCAAATGGCTTATGTGATAATCCTTACTGGATTATTTATTCTTTTCTTATTTATTTGTTGGAATTATACATGTATTCTATTCTTTTAGTTTTAAGATATATTCTTCTTCTGCCTGTTCTAATCGTTTCTGAATAGCTTCCTCCGATGGCAACTACGATTTTATTTCTTGTAAGCGTATGTTATCGTAAGTTGCAACTCCCATAGGTGTCTCTATTCCCTGAAAAGCCCACTGAACCTCTGTCTGATCCTTATCTTTACATATCAGAAGACCAATTGTTGGATTATCGGATTCTGATTTCATTAACTCATTGACCGCATTTACATAGAAGTTAAGTTTTCCTGCAAACTCTGGTTCGAATGATACTTCTTTAAGTTCAACAACTACATAACAGCGAAGCTTAATATGATAAAAGAGCATATCTATTTTTCTTGTTTTACCAGCGACAATAATCTCTTTCTGTCTTCCTATAAAGGCAAATCCTGATCCAAGCTCTAACAAGAAGCGTGTAATATTCTGCTCTAATGCATCTTCCAACTCTTCCTCATCATATCCTATAGGAAGTGATACAAAGCCGAAATCATAAGCATCTTTTACTATTTCCACATGATGTCTCCATGGTACAAATCCGAAGATTGCAGGAAATTCTATTTCTGCACCAGCTTGGTGCAGTTTTTGATTTTCACTAATTTCTGCACCAACCTGTTGCAGTTTTAAGCTGTTTAAATCGATACTGTTTTCAATCGTATGAGCCATTTCTGAAAAGATATCGCTTGATGAATAAAACAAGTATATAAAGGCTCGTATCCTTTCAATCTGATTATCGAACGGAATTACCACATTACCGCACTTTAACAGTCCCATACCAGACTGGCTGTTTGTTACGAATCTAAGCTGTGCATCTGATACTCCGATAACTTCTGCCATCTTGGAGCTGTCTGTGTTTGCCTGCTTAAGAAGTGCCACAAACTCACTGTTTTTACTCCTGATCAGATCACTCAACTCCTTTAATCCTCTCAACAACAGTTCCATTCTTTTCCAAAATAATCCAGGTAAGCACTGGAACCATAGTACAAACCAGAAAACTGATTCCCACTGCAAATAAAAGTGGAAGTAATGGCACTGAAAAAGCAATCCCCCGATAATTCATTGATTCATAAAGAAGATACGTTACTCCCATTCCTACTGTTAGCGTAACAAGCCATGCGCCACCTGCATAGAGAACTCCTTCCCTGACCAGCATTCCAAGAAGCTGCTTCGGGGTCATCCCGATACTCTCCATAACCGAAAGCTCCGTCATCCGGCTCTGCACATTTACTACAAAGGTGTTCATGTAGTTCATGATTCCGATAAAAGCCAGAATCAACACAATCCCGATTCCCAGTTGCGGCATATTGCCCTGTGCTTTTTCAATCTCATCCGCATCTTCGATTTTGGATTCCCAGGAAAAGTCTTTTGCATTGTCACTTTCTTCTAATAACGACAGAATTTCTTGCTCTGTATCTCTATCATATTCCTTGTGATATTTTATGCTGGTCTTTAGTGTAATTGGATGATCGGCAAATGTTTTCACCACCTGATCACTGGCTATAATCGTCGGTGGGTATCCAAGGAGTGCTGTATAATAATTCTCGTCCGTAACTCCTTCTATGGTAAAAGATTTTGTCGTTTGTTGATCTTCATACAAAGCACATGTCACATTTTTTCCTATTATGTCAGCATCTGAAAGATCCAAACCATTTCGATAAACAATACATACTTTTCCCGAAAGGAAGTCCTCTTTCTTTATCGGATGCGTAAGACTGTTATTTAAATAATCAAATTCCTGTTCATCAATTCCAATCAGAGAGGATCCAAAATTCTCAGGATGATTCTGATACTCGTGCTTTTCCTTACTATATGGAATGCTCATCCACTTTGCATAAAATTCTTTCATCCACATCTCAGCAAAATCCGGTTCCCATGGAACTGTAATCTCGGCAAATATCATAGAATGTACTTCAGAAACTCCGGCATTTTCTTTGATTGACTTCACGAAAGAATCATCCAGAATGTCTCTTCTGTCTTCTGATTTTTCTTTACATGCCGTATCATTTTTAATGACCATGTCCGTATCCATATAATTTGACACTATGGTTCTTGCTGCCTGACTGTCCAGCATGGTCACAATACAAAGGTACACAGACAGACTGGCTGCCAAAGACAACAGTACCACCGCAGTTCTTTTCTTATCCTTTGTAAACTGCTCCATGGAAAGTCTTGCTATTACTTTCCCATTTCCTGCTTTTCTTTCTTTTACGGTTTTGTGGGTCGGACGATAACCAAGCGCTTCTATTGGAGAGATATCTGCTGCCATTTTTGTCGGTTTTTGGCTGGCCAGAAAGATGGTAACCCCAACCAGTAAGATGGTTGCCAGCAGAACTGCCGGATGAAAACGAACCATATCTGCTCCAACATAGCCACTTTTGATTCCAAGTGATTTTACAACAACAGGAATCAGGAAAAAGGATACCATCCCACCTGACAGACATCCAAGTACTGTCCCTGCAGATCCGATCAGAAGCATCTGTTCCTTCATCATCCTTTTTATCTGCTTTTCCGTCATTCCGACCGTCTGAAGCAGGCCATAATAACGAACTTTTCCAGCTACGGAAAGATACATAATATTATAAATAAGCAGATACGCACACAAACAGGTAACTGCAATCAAGCCAATAAGGCCTGCCAATATCTGAACCGATGCGCCAAGATCTTCCATGAAGAAAAGATTCTGCTGCTTTCCAAGATTCATACTTTCGATAAAAACATTCTGCTCTGTTTTTGTCATTATTTTCTGCTTAAAATCCATAAAGTAACGACCGGAAGCTGCCTGCGAAAGCTTCCATCCCGATTGATCATAAAATTCTTTCGAGACATAAAACTGTTTCTTGGGTCCATATCCGTCCCAAATCCCACAGATTCGAAAAGTCCCTGTAAAGATTCCCTCATGTGTTCCATAAGACATAGCAAGGGTATCGCCTACATCAAGATCTTCGTAACCACATTCTTTTAAAGCGGATTTTGTTACCATTATCTCATCCAAAGCTATCGGATATCTTCCTTCCAGCTTTTCTCTGACCGGCTCCATCATCTGTGTCCAATATCCGTCATCTGCCCAGATCAGTCCCACATCAGGGGTGGAATCCTGATTTGTTTTTTCTACCCATCCACAGACTCCCACTGTACCTGTCAGAGCAATATTCGGATTGTTCTCACACATTTGCCTCTGTTCATCTGTCACTCCATACATAATTGCATCAAACTCAGCTCCTGACATACGGATATTTTGAATTTTCTGAAGCCTAAAATAAGAATCTCCAACTGTGAATATTGTGAATACCAAAAAGGAAGAAAGAAGAACCGCAAGGAACAAAGTAATGGTCTTTCTCCTGTTTACTTTTAAAGCATTCCTTGCCATCCTTTTAATCACTTTCTGATTCGGATTCTTAAGCATAGGAATCACTTCCTTTCCTAGTATCTCCTACAATCTTTCCGTCCTCAATATGTACGATACGATCTGCAAGCTGCGCAATGTCTCTGTCATGAGTGATCAGAATCAAGGTCTGACTGAACTGTCTTGCTGCCATTTTCAAAAGTCCAAGTACATCATGACTGGTAACCGAATCCAGATTTCCCGTTGGTTCATCAGCCAGAATAATGGCGGGCTTCGCCGCAAGCGCCCTGGCAATCGCAGCCCTCTGCTGCTGTCCACCGGATAATGTTCCAGGAAGAGCTTCCCTCTTCTCTGCCAGCCCTAAAAGTTCCAGTATCCCATCCACATACTCCACATCAACCTTTCTCCCATCCAGTTCCACCGGAAGAATAACATTCTCATATACATTAAGATCCGGGACAAGATTATAATTCTGAAAAATAAACCCGATCTTTCTTCTGCGGAATATGGCAAGCTGTTCTTTTTTCAGCCCCAGAAGGCACTTACCCTCTACCAACACTTCCCCTTCTGTTGGCACATCCAGTCCACCCAGCATATGCAAAAGTGTACTTTTCCCGGATCCGCTTTTTCCGATAATAGCAACGAATTCCTGATCTTTCACACGAAAATCTACGCCATCCAATGCCTTTACCGTATTTGCACCCATTTGATAATATTTCTTTAAGTTCTTTGTCTCTACAATGTATTCTCTCATTGGCTTGCCTCCCTTTTGACATTTCATGATATCAGGGTCAAAAGACCTTTTTACCCTTTTCATAGAATATCTCACAAAAATCACAAACCTGTCTCAATTTTTAATTATCACAGAATTGTGACAAGCCCTGCCGATTTACTGATGTGCGATAAAGAAGTAATAGAAGTGTAAAAAATTTTGCCGTTCCT
>QFCF01002073.1_pt1 | contig 13120 bp, 8 predicted proteins | sample 5346961 | NCBI WGS metagenome assembly QFCF01 (sample SAMN09062253, study PRJNA434731) | Human gut metagenome, whole genome shotgun sequencing project. | reverse complement strand
CCGTCGCGCAACGTAAGGTCTCTGATTTTGAGATTTCTCGCCATTGTGATATTTTTATTAAGGGTTCTTGTTACCGCTTCCACTGTTATTTCAATAACAAAGATAATAAACAATTTGAAATTCCAACCATTTTACAGGAATTTTTCACAAAAATCACCCGAAACGGTTACTTTTCGTAAAAGCACCCCGCCCGGAAGCGCCCCGGCGGGCTACGCCTGGATATCGTGCTCGGGCACGAACAACTGCTTGTACGACGTCCCGTCGAGGTATTTCTTCTTGAAGATATTGACGCAGAAGACGAACATCTCGAGCATCAGCGGCCCGAAAATCACCCCCATGAACCCGAAGAGCGACAACCCGATGAAAACGCCGAAGATCGTCACCAGCGGATGCGTATCGGCCATCTTCTTCTGCATGATGAACCGCACGACGTTGTCCACGTGCGTCACGACCAGCCCGCCGTAGAGGAGCAGCCCGATGGCCGGCCCCCAGTCGCCCGTAAGTGCCATGTAACCCGCGAGCGGGAGCCACACGAGCGCCGTTCCGAAGATGGGGATGATCGTTGCGAAACAGGTCAGCACGCCCCAGAACAGCGGGCTCGGGGCGTTGAAGACCAGGTAGCCCACAAACGCCACGATGCCCTGTACGACGGCCAGCAGGGGGATGCCGATGGCGTTCGAGCGGACGATCATGTGCACCTCGCGCATGACGCTGCTGCCCACGTCGCGGTTGAAAGGCAGTATCTCGCGGCAGTACTCCTCCATGCGCAGGCCGCCGATGAGCATGAAATAGAGCACGAACAGCAGCACGACGATGTTGATGCCGAAATCCATGATGCTGCCCAGCACCCACTGCCCCAAATGAGGGATCACCCCCACGAGCGACGCGATATTCCTCTCCTGCCAAAGGTTGTATCCCGTCTTTTCGTGGATCAGCGCTGCGATGTGTTTGAGCGGCTCGACGATCGACTCGGGCTTGAGGGCGATGTCCTGCACCTGGTTGACGACCATCCAGACGATCAGACTGATCGGCACCAGGAAACAGAGCACCGCCTCGCCCAGCAGCAGCGACGCGGCCAGGCTGCGCCGCCATTTGCGGCAGGCCGTGAGGTAATGCATCTGCCGCCGGAGCAGCACGTAGATCGTCATGGCACCCAGCACCCCGCCCAGGAACGGGGTCAACTCGATGAAGATCGTGACCCCCAGTCCGAGGATCAGCACGAAAAGCGAATAACGCCAGTATAGTTCCTTGAAAGACTGCATACGCGTCCGCTGAGCAAGGAACGTGCCGCAACGTGCAAGACCGTGCCCGTCAACAGGTTGAAAAATATTTGAACAAAATTTACGGTGTTCTGTTGCGGCTGTGAAATATTTGGTTTAAATTTGTATAAGCAAATTATGGACGGCTTTATGGAAATAACGGTTTCCACCGGCACCCTGCATCACCGATACGGTGCGGGAGAAGGTATGCAAACCGGATATCGGCTATCGCCGGGCACGGCCGGCGATACGCAACGACGAGGGGTATCTCACACGCGGAGTATCCCTCGCAACTTTATACAAACCCCAGCGTACCATGGATCTCAGTGCCTTCCCGAAAGGTTGCCGGGGGTTAAAATCCTGTGAAACTTCCGCCACCCCACCGGCGGGAGCGGAAAAATCCCCGATCTTAGTGCCGCGAACCACGACACCACGCTATGAAGAAACCGAAATATCCATTACACTCTTTTATTTACTAATCCATTAAAAAGTATGAGAAAACATTTACAACATTTCCTCATGACGGCCGCCCTGATCCTGTTCGGAGTGTCCGCCGCTGTCGCGCAATCGGCAGTTACGGGTAAAATCGTAGATGAGACCGGCGCACCGCTGATCGGTGCCTCTGTGACCGTACCCGGCACATCGCAGGGTGTCAGCACCGACGTCGACGGCAACTTCACGCTGAAGACCGATGCCAAGGAGATCGAGATCAGCTACGTGGGCTACGTCCCGACCAAAAAACCCGTCACGGGCCCGAACGCACGCCTGGGCATCATCCAGATGGAGCCCGACGCCGTGGCATTGCAGGATGTCATCGTCATGCAGTCGGTGGCCGTGCAGCGCAAAACCCCGGTAGCCGTATCGACGGTCAACGCCGAGGAGATCAGCTACAAACTCGGCGGACAGGAGTTCCCCGAAATCCTGAAATCGACGCCGGGCGTCTACGTGACCAAGGACGGCGGCGGCTTCGGCGACTCGAAGATCAACATGCGCGGTTTCCAGGCGGCCAACGTGGCCGTGATGGTCAACGGCGTCCCCGTGAACGATATGGAGTGGGGCGGCGTATACTGGTCGAACTGGGCCGGCCTCTCGGACGTGACGCGCAGCATGCAGACCCAGCGCGGCCTGGGCGCCTCGAAAATCTCGTCTCCCTCGGTCGGCGGTTCGGTCAACATCGTGACCAACGGCATCGAGGCCAAGCAGGGCGGCACGTTCTCGTTCGGCGTAGGTAACGATGGCCTTTACAGCCTTTCGTTCAGCCTCTCGACGGGCCTCACGAAGAGCGGCTGGGCACTGTCGGTACTCGGCGCGAAGCGCTGGGGCGACGGTTACATCCAGGGAACCAACTTCGAAGGCTACAACTGGTTCGTCAACATCTCGAAGCGCATCAATGACCGCCACCAGTTGTCGCTGACCGCCTTCGGCGCCCCGCAGAAGCACGCGCAGCGCCATGCCCTCGACGACGGACTGAAGATCGAGGAGTGGCAGAAGGCCAAGAACTTCATGGGCGAAAAGGACATGTACCGCTACAACGCCGAGTACGGTTTCGACAAGAACGGCAGGCAGCGCTACTCGCACTTCAACGAATACCACAAGCCCCAGATCTCGCTGAACCACCAGTGGCAGATCGACTACAAGTCGTCGCTCTCGACGGCGCTCTACATGTCGATCGGACGCGGCAGCGGCTACTCGGGCCAGGGCCGCACCTCGGCAGACCGCAACATGTGGAAAGGTACCAACTACGGCGTGCTGAACACCACCTTCCGCAACCCCGACGGCACGTTCGCCTACGACAAGATCCAGGAGATGAACGCCGCCAGCCCCGACGGTTCGCGCATGATCATGTCGAAGAGCAACAACAACCACATGTGGTACGGACTGCTCTCGACCTACACCAACCAAATCTCCAAGTCGCTCGAACTGTCGGCCGGTATCGACGTGCGCTACTACATCGGCGAGCACAACAACGAGATCATCGACCTCTACGACGGCAAGTATTTCATCGACGACAGCAGCCGCGCCAACGTCAAGCCCGAGCAGAACGCCGCCGCGGCCGACCCCAACTGGGTGTATGAAAAACTGCAGGTCGGCGACAAGGTTTACCGCGACTACGACGGCCACGTACACCAGGAAGGCGTATTCGCCCAGCTGGAGTGGACGAAGAAAAACCTCAACGCCTTCGTATCGGGTTCGGTTTCCAACACCGGCTACTGGCGCTACGACCGCTTCTACTACGACGCCGCACACGCCGAGTCCGAGCACGTGAACTTCATCGGTTACACGGTCAAGGGCGGTGCCAACTACAACATCAACGAGAAACACAACGTATTCGCCAACCTGGGCTACATCAGCCGCGCCCCGTTCTTCTCGGGCGGCGCATTCCTGCAGAGCACCACGAGCAACGTCAAGAACCCCGACCCGCTGAACGAAAAGGTATTCTCTGCCGAGATCGGCTACGGATTCCGCTCGGGCATCCTTTCGGTCAACCTGAACGGTTACTACACGCTCTGGATGGACAAGTCGGTCGTACGTTCCAGCTCGATGGCCAACGGCGACTACGCCCGCGTGAACCTCTCGGGTGTCGACGCACGCCACATGGGCCTCGAACTGGACTTCGTCCTGCGCCCCAACCGCTGGCTGGACGTGACCGGTATGCTTTCGCTGGGCGACTGGCAGTGGGACAGCGACTCGAAGGGCTACATCTACGACACGCAGGGGCAGCCCCTGACCAAGGCTTTGGACGGCACGGTCGCCTCGGGCATCATGGCTGAAGACCACGCATGGCTGAACCTGAAGCAGAAAGGCATCAAGGTCGGCGGTTCGGCACAGACCACCGGAGCCCTCGGCGTCACGGTACGCCCGATGAAGGGCCTGCGCGTCAGCGCCGACTGGAACGCCTACGGCAACAACTACGCCGACTTCTACATCGGTTCGAACACCAGCCTTAACGGCAACTCGACCGTCGACGTGAAAGACCCGTGGAAGATTCCGTGGGGACACCAGCTCGACCTCTCGGCCAGCTACGCCTTCAAGATCGGCAACGTACGCGCCACGATCTACGGCAACGTGAACAACGTCTACGACTACAACTACATCATGGACGCGCAGTGCGCCGCAGCCGACGAAGGTATCTGGCAGAACGTATATGCCGTCATGTACTCGTTCGGTCGCACCTATACAGTAAGACTGAAAATTAACTTCTAATTACAGCGAACCATATGAACAAGCATATTGTAAAATACCTTCTGGCCCTTGCGACGATAGCATTCGTGGGGGGGGGGTTGTAATGTCGACGATTACAACGAGGAGTATCTGGACGGGTTCAACCCCGACAAGGAGATCACCGACGTCCAGGTACTGAAATACACGATGACCGACGCCGACTACGCCAGCGTCGCGTCGAACGCCGCCAACAAGGCGATCGCCGAAGCCGCAGGGCCCGATGCAGTGGCAGCCCTGGCCGCCGTAGGCACTGCAAAATGTTTCTCCGAAGCCGCTTCCGCCACGACGTACCTGCCCGCCTTCCTGGCTGCAGGTTACGACAGCTACCTCTCGAACGGCTCGACTGTCACCGTTACCTATAAGAACCAGCGCGGCGAGATATCCGAGGCCATCACCGGCATCGCTTCCGCCTCGACCTACGAGCTCAAGGCCGCCGACTACGAGGTAGCCTGGGGCGAGGATATCACGGCCGACTACTTTACACCCGGTAAGCCGGCAGCCAACTACCTGCCGCGCATCCTCAAGGAGGCCGTCAAGAACGCCGAGGCCGGCGACTACGTCATCGCCGAATACGCCTACTCCGAGCAGGAGCCTTCGACCGGAGGCGGCGAAATCCCCGAGACCATCAACAAGATCAGCGAAATCATTGCCCCCGGCGACTATACCGTGCAGGGCACCGTTTCGGCTGCCTATGCCCGCGGCTTTATCGTCGACGACACCACGGGGGCTATTCTGGTATATCTGAACGCCCCGTCGAACTACTCGCTAGGCGATGTAGTGAAGGTCAAGGGTGCCGTTACGGAATACAACAGCGGCATGCAATTCGGCAACACGGCCGAGATCACGCTCGTGGAGAAAACCAAGAATTTCGCCTTCCCCACGGCACAGGCCATGTCGGGCAGCGAGCTCGACGCCTACCTGACCGCAACGTCGATCAAATTCGTCAGCCTGACGGGTACGCTCTCGATCAGCGGCAACTATTACAACCTCAAGGTGGACGGTGCCGCGACGGCCACCGGCAGCCTCTCCTTCCCCAACAAGGGGCAGATCGACGAGAGCCTGGACGGTAAGAAGGTCACCGCGACCGGTTACCTCTTCTCCGTCAGCAAGAGCGGCGACGCACCCAAATTCGCCAACATGATGGTCGCCACGATCGCCGAGGAGGGTTCGCAGCCCGCATTCACGCCCGTGGGCGTCGTCGCATCGGCCGATCCCGGCACGTTCAGCGTGACGGGACAGATCGCAGCGACCTACAAGCGCGGCTTCCTCATCAACGACGGCACAGGGTCGATCCTCATCTATACCAATGCCGACCCGACCGGAACCTATGCCATCGGCGATCTGGTCAGCGTGGAAGGTACCACTTCGGCTTATGCCGGGCTGAACCAGTACCCCCCGGCATCGACCGTCACCAAACTCAATACCGAGGCCAATAAGTTCACCTACCCCGCGATCCGCGAAATGGACGGTACCGACATGGACGGTTACCTGACGCTGACCACGGCGCAGTACGTGCGTTACACGGGTACGCTGAAAATTGACGGCAACTACTACAACGTCATCAACGACGAAGCGCTGACGGCACAAGGCAGCCTCTCGTATGTCCTGGACGGCGCCGTAGACCCAGCACTCGACGGACAGGAAGTCGTCGTGGAAGGCTATGCGATCGGCGTATCGGGCAGCAAGTTCCTCAATACGATGGTCACTTCTGTCAAGCCGGCAGCCAATGCTTCGGCAGCTTCCTTCGGCATGACCCGCGCCGCGGTGACCAAGAACCGCTATGCGATTTACACCTTCGACGGCACGTCGTGGGCAGCCGCAGAAAACACCACGATGGTCAACCCCGAGGACTACACGCAGATGGGCGCCACCAATCCCAACTTCAGTTCGTCGTTCTCGCAGGACACCTACCTGCCCCTCTACCTGAAGTACAAATATCCCTACGCCCTGGCCGAGGAGAAGATGAACGTGGCATACCACTTCTACGACTCGACGGACAAGGTAACCCTGCTCTTCGCCGACGAGTACACTTACGACGGTGCGGACTGGATCAAGACCGAGGACACCGAGACGCTCGACGGCCCGTTCAAGAAGGTCAGCGGCAAATGGAACTTCGACCCCAGCATGACGCTCGTCGTGGCCCCCGACCGCAGCGCTTACAGCAAGAGCTTCTACCAGGCTTGCGTGGACTGGGTACTCCAGAACAAGGACGCCGCCTATACGACGGACAACCGCAGCGGCAGCCGCCTCACGGATGCGGAGTATTACAGCGGTTGCGCGGCAAGCTACACCAACCTGAACTGGCGTATCAACACGCTTCCGAAATACTACTGGAGCGAAGCCGGTGAAGACATATCAGCCTACGACAACTGGGGGTCGGAAGACAAGGACGCCATGCGCGCATCGTACCAGGCGTTCTACGACGAAGTCGAAAAGCGTTTCGGCGAGGTAATGTCGGCCGCCCTGGGTACGCTCTACCCCGATGTCAAGATGATCTCCGGCATCGACGTGATCTACACCGTACAGATGATGCTCTACACGCAGCACATCGGCTCGGGCACGGGCAAGGTGACGCACGCATTCGAGTTCAAGCTCGTCGACACCGGCAAGTTCGAATACGTACGCATGTACGCACTCTCGCCGGAGTATGAACTGATGAAGGATGCCAACTTCGAATAACGGAATCCGATCCAAAGCAAAGGGCCGCTCTAACGAGTGGCCCTTTTTATTTTTCAATCATCGGACGGATCGGATCAAGGGACAGGGAAAACCGCTGCAAAAGGGGAAGCCGACGATTCGTGCGGGCGGAGCGAACGGCCTGCGGGTACGGCTATACGGACGGAGTACCCGGATATGGTCTCGGGCTGCTACCCTACTATTTCGGGCAACAGCCTGCGGCGCAGCAGGTCGCAGGTTGCGGCCGGCGCCGAATGGTCGAACAACTGCCCGCGGATACCCAGCGCCGCTGCGGCGGCGATATTGGCCGGGCGGTCATCGATAAAGAGCGTCTGCGCAGGATCGAGTCCGTAGCGGCCGAGCAGTCGCCGGTAGATTTCCGGCTCGGGTTTCACCACGCCCTCCTCGCAGGAGACCACCTCACCGTCGAAAAGCCCGTAGACGGGGAAACGGCGCAGGAAGTCGATGAACTCGCGCGACATGTTCGAAAGCACATACAACTTGTAGCCGGCGGCCTTCAGGTCGCGGACAAGCTGTTCGGTAGGCTTCACGGGTTCCTGCATGTCGATCGACAGGCGCAGGTACTCCTCGCATTTCGCACGCGGGCAGGCGTTGACCCCGGAAAGGATGCCGGTCACCTCGTCGAGCGTCAGCACGCCCCGGTCGTAATCCTCCCAGAAAGCCGGCATGGGCTCCGAACGGATGAAACTGAAAAAGTCGTGGAATTCTTGCGTACACTTACTTCTGTCGCGGGCAAAAAGTACTCCGCCCAGGTCGAAAACGATATTTTCCATGGGGCAAAGATAGCCATTTTTTCGTTTGGTTCATGATTTGCAGGCTGGCGCATAACAAAAACTCCGATTATGAACTATGGCATAAGCATCCTCTTCCGCGCCATTCCCCTTGCGATGGCAGCCTTCTGTTTCGCTTACGGCGCCTACGTTTTCGCCGCCGGCGACGACCCCTCGCGGCTCACGGCAGGCCCCGTGCTCTTTTTCCTGGGCTCGATCTGCGTCGCGCTTTACTGTACCGCCGCCACCATCATCCGCCAGATCATCGGCACCTATACCGCCGCCGCGAAATACCTTTTCCCGGCCATCGGCTATGCGGTCGCCGCCATGACGGTCATCTGCGGGCTTTTCATCATCCAGTCGCACATGACCGGGGCGTTCGTCACGGGGCATGTCGTCTGCGGGCTGGGGCTCATCACGGCGTGCGTCTCGACGGCGGCCACCTCCTCGACGCGTTTCAGCCTGATCCCCAAGAACTCGGGTGACAGCACCTTCTCGGTCAACCCCGCAGGCTTCACCCGCGGGCAGAGTTCGCTGCTGATCTTCATCGTGTCGGCCATAGCCGCCGGGGCATGGGTGTGGTGCATCCTGCTCTTCGCGCTGGGAACGCTCCCGGCGCATATCGTGGCGGGAAGCGTCATGTTCGGCATCGCCTGTGTCTGCACGTCGCTCATCGCGCTGGTGGCCAGTATCGCACGCCAGGCACGGGGCAGCTACACGATGGAGGAACGCCGCCGGTGGATGGGGCTGGTGCTCGCGATGGGCGGCCTGGCCTTCGTGCTGGGGCTGATCCTCCTCTTCACGCTCCGGGGCGAGGCGATCAGCTTCGTGGGCTTCGTGCTCATAGGGCTGGCACTGATCTGCTGGAGCATATCGAGCAAGGTCATCCTGCTGGCAAAGATCTGGCACGCCGATTTCCCGCTGGCCAACCGCATCCCGATCATCCCGGTGCTTACGGCGCTGGCCTGCCTGTTCCTCGCGGCATTCCTCTACGAGGCGGCGCTCTCCGAACCCAAATATTTCGTCCCCGCACGCGTCCTGACGGGTTTCGGAGCCATCTGCTTCACGCTCTACTCCATCGTCTCGATCCTCGAAAGCGGCGCGAGCAAGAAATAGCCCCGCTGCAAGGCCATAAAAAAAGCCACCTTCCCCGGGTGGCTTTTCTTATTGCCTTTATCGTCACATGGGTCAGAACAGGTGGCAAGCCACCGTCAGCCCGGCCATGACGATGGAAACCATCGACATCAGCTTGATAAGGATGTTAAGCGACGGGCCCGAAGTGTCCTTGAACGGGTCGCCGACGGTATCGCCCACCACGGTGGCCTTGTGGCATTCGGAGCCTTTGCCGCCGAAATGCCCCTCCTCGACCATCTTCTTGGCATTGTCCCACGCGCCGCCCGCATTGGCCATGAACACGGCCAGCACGAAACCCGAGCTGAGGCCACCGACCAGCAGGCCCATCACGCCGGCCACGCCAAACACGAGACCGACGGCTACCGGCACGACGATGGCCAGCAGGCTGGGGAACATCATCTCGCGCTGTGCACCGCGGGTCGAAATCTCCACGCAGCGGGCATAGTCCGGCGTGCCTTCGCCCGTGAGGATGCCCTTGATCTCGCGGAACTGGCGGCGCACCTCGTTCACCATGCTCTCGGCGGCACGTCCCACGGCGTTCATCGTCAGGCCGCAGAACAGGAACGACATCATGGCGCCGATGAAGATGCCGATCAGCACCGTCGGGTTCATCAGCGTGACCTGGTAATACTCCATGAAATCGAGGATCGAAGCCTTCTCGACCAGCTGCGAGGTGCCGTTGGGCAGGTCAAGCATCGTGATGCCGTTGTGCAGCAATCCGATACGGATCTCCTCGATGTAGGATGCCAGCAGTGCCAGTGCGGTCAGCGCCGCGGATCCGATGGCGAACCCTTTGCCCGTGGCGGCGGTCGTATTGCCCAGCGCGTCCAGCGCGTCGGTGCGCTTGCGCACCTCGGGGCCGAGGCCGCTCATTTCGGCATTGCCGCCCGCATTGTCAGCGATCGGGCCGTAGGCGTCCGTGGCGAGCGTGATGCCCAGCGTCGAGAGCATACCGACGGCGGCGATGCCGATGCCGTAGAGCCCCAGCGACATGTTCATCGGAGCCATCATATTCTCCATGTCGAAGCCGATGGCGCACAGATAGGCGAGGATAATCGCGGCACCGATCGTCAGGACGGGGATGGCCGTCGAGATCATGCCCGACCCGACCCCGGCGATGATGACCGTGGCCGGCCCGGTCTGGGCGCTTCCGGCGATCTTCTGCGTCGGTTTATAGGAGTGCGAAGTGTAATATTCGGTAGCCTGTCCGATGATGATACCGGCGACGAGCCCCGTGATGACCGAGCACGACAGCCCGAGCCAGTTCTGGATTCCCAGCAGGTAGAGGATACCGAACGTCGCGCCGGCAATCAGCAGCGAACTGAAATTGACACCCACGCCCAGCGAGCGGAGCAGCTCGCGCATCGAGGCGCCCTCACGGGTTCGCACGAGGAAGATGCCGATGATCGAGAGCACGATCCCCACGGCCGCGATCAGCATCGGCGCCAGCACGGCCTTGAGCTGCATCGCCATGCCGTCGGCCGTGGCGAACGCCGCCGCGCCCAGCGCCGCCGTGGCGAGCACCGAACCGCAATAGCTCTCATAGAGGTCGGCGCCCATGCCGGCCACGTCGCCCACGTTGTCGCCCACGTTGTCGGCGATGGTCGCGGGGTTGCGCGGGTCGTCCTCCGGAATCCCCGCCTCGACCTTACCCACCAGGTCGGCACCCACGTCGGCCGCCTTGGTATAGATACCGCCGCCGACGCGGGCGAAGAGCGCCTGCGTCGAGGCGCCCATGCCGAAGGTCAGCATCGTCGTGGTGATGACCACGAGTTTCTGCGGCCCCGACACCTCCACGAAGCGTTCGAGGATAACATACCAGAACGAGATGTCCAGCAGCCCGAGCCCCACGACCACGAGCCCCATCACGGCGCCGCTGCGGAAGGCGACCTTCAGGCCGCGGTCGAGCGATTGGCGTGCGGCGTTGGCCGTGCGTGCCGAAGCATAGGTCGCGGTCTTCATGCCGAAATAGCCTGCAAGCCCCGAGAAGAAACCGCCCGTCAGGAAGGCGAAGGGCACCCAGGGGTTCTGCACCCCGGCGCCGTAGGCCAGGTAGGCGAAGAACAGCGCCAGAATGATGAATACGATCAGTACGACCTTGTACTGCTGGCGCAGGTAGGCCATGGCGCCCTTGCGCACGTGCTCGGCGATCTCGCGCATGCGCGGGGTACCTTCGTCCTCGCACTTCATGCTGCGGTAAAATGCCCAGGCTACGGCCAGGGCAATGACAGCAGCGGCAGGGACGATCCAGAAAATCAAAGGAATGTTCATTTCGATAGAATTAAGGTTTTTAGAGTTTGTCGAATCGGTTATTAATACAAATATAATAATTTATCCCGATACTGTACTTTCCCGGACGGGCCGATATACAGCACAAAAAATCCCGGCAGCTCCGCCCCCCGCCCTGCGGCAACGAAAAACGGAAAGGAGCGAAGCCTTCGAAACGATTCGAATCTTCGCCCCTTCCCGTTTATGCGCCTGCGGCGTTCAGCGGAATCACCGCACCGCTACGAGCCGAAGTTGTCGTAGAGGATATTCTCCGACGGCACTCCGAGGTCGTCCAGCATCTTGACCACCGACGCGATCATCATCGGGGGGCCGCACATGAGGTAGATGCAGTCCTCGGGCGCCTGGTGGTTCTTGAGGTAATTCTCATAGAGCACGTTATGCACGAAGCCCGGGGTGTATTTCACGCCCGCGGCATCCGCCTCGGGATCGGGACGGTCGAGCGCCAGGTTGAACTTGAAATTGGGGAACTCCTTTTCGATGGCATGGAACTCGTCCACATAGGGAGCCTCCTTCAGCGCACGGGCACCGTACCAGAACGACACGGGACGCTTGGTCTTTTCGGTCTTGAACAGATGCATCAGGTGGCTGCGCATCGGAGCCATACCGGCACCGCCGCCGATGAAGATCAGCTCCTGCGTGTCGGGCAGGTTGTCCGGCAGGAAGAACTCGCCGTAAGGACCCGAAATCGTGATCTTGTCGCCCGGATGTTGAGCATGATGATATTGCCCTCGGCCGGGTGGTTGGCCATCGAGTAGGCACGGAACGTAGCCTCGGGGTTGGTCGTAACCAGATCCCACATCTTGAACTTGTCCCAGTCGGCACGGTAGGCCTCGTCGATGTCCATGTCCGAGAACTTGATGGCGTCGTATTTCGGGATGTCGATCTGGATGTAGCCGCCGCTGCGGAACTTGAGGTTCTCGCCTTCGGGCAGCTTGACGACGAACTCCTTGAGGAAGGTCGAGATATTGCGGTTCGAGACCACGGTGCACTCCCACTTCTTGACGCCGAGCACGGCTTCGGGAACCTGTATCTTGAGGTTCTCCTTCACCTTGACCTGGCATCCCAGGCGCCAGTGCTCCTTGGCCATCTTGCGCGTGATGAAACCGGTCTCGGTGGGCAGGATGTCGCCGCCGCCCTCGATCACCTGGCATTTGCACATGCCGCACGAACCGCCGCCGCCGCAGGCCGAAGGCAGGAAGACCTTGTTGTTGGCCAGCGTTGCGAGCAGCGTCGAGCCGCTTTCGGTCGTGATGACCTTCTCGCCGCCGTTGATGTCGATCGTAACTTCACCCGACGAGGTCAGTTTGGCCTTTGCAAAGAGAAGCAGCCCCACGAGGACAAGGGTCACCACCAGAAAGGCAATGATTGCAACTATAATAGTCAATTCCATTTTTTCCGAATCTCTTTTAAGGTTAGAACTGAATACCCGAGAAGATCATGAAGGCGATACCCATCAGGCCGGTGATGATAAACGCGATACCGGGGCCCTTGAGCGCCGCGGGAATCTGCGAGTAGGTCGTCTTCTCGCGGATGGCGGCCATCATGACGATGGCGAGCCACCAGCCCAGGCCGGAACCCAGGCCGTAGACGATCGACTGCCAGAGCGACGTCAGCTCCAGCGCATCGACCTTCTGCTGCATGAAAAGCGAGCCGCCCATGATGGCGCAGTTCACGGCGATCAGCGGCAGGAAGATACCCAGCTGGCTGTAAAGCGTCGGCGAGAACTTCTCGACGGCCATCTCCACCAGC
>QFCF01002066.1_pt1 | contig 13162 bp, 8 predicted proteins | sample 5346961 | NCBI WGS metagenome assembly QFCF01 (sample SAMN09062253, study PRJNA434731) | Human gut metagenome, whole genome shotgun sequencing project. | reverse complement strand
CCAGAAAATTCCTGCCTGCAAATAGTAACTCTCCTTTTTTCTTCTTCATATACTGCAATATAGCCAATATGAAAAGGGGTATCTTTTTATGGAAACATACAACTACGATGCAGCAGCAGTGCCTGAGGGGGATGCTGACACGACTCCGGCGGCGGCACCGGAGACGGATGCGGCAGCAGCTGGAACCAGTGATACGGCACAGTCTGGATTTAGTTCTCAGCCTCCTGTTATCTTAACATATCCGGACAGCTCATCCAATGATCTTCAGGTATCTCCGGGCTTCGGACCATACGGGGATGTGATGCCCAGCCTGCCGTCCAATAATCATGGCAGCCCGAACACCGGTGGCTGCATAAACTGCGGCGGTTCCAACTGGAAGCCATCTCCAAATGGCGCGCTCTGGACCTGGGGCATTCTCTCGCCGTTCTTTTCCACCTCATCGGAGATCGCGCACCTGCGTTTCTACAATGCCGCCTCCATCCGCGAACCGATCGATATCTACCTGAACGGACGTCTGGTCGTATCCGATCTGGATTACATGAATTATACGCGCTACATGCACATCATCCCCGGCATCTACCAGCTGACCGTCTACCGCCGTACCAATCCGGGCTTCGCCATCGTCAATACGAATATCCGGCTTCGCAGCGGTTACAGCTACACGCTGGCGGTTCTGGGTACTTTTAATGATTTTTCGGTGCAGATGCTCAACGCCTGATCGCTTTTATTTGAGAAAAGCTTCTTCACGCGAGTGCAAATCCCGCGGAGCGTTTTTTTTTTATTTCTCAATTTCCTATGAAAAAAGAGGCCGCCACGTTCACGCGTGCGGTCTCTCTTCCGTGTCCTCTGCAATTATAAATTTATGATGAGAATATAACTGTCCGAATCTTAAACAGCCATCTATTTTTCCGGCTCATCTGTCCGGTTTGCTTTCTCGATCTTTGCCAGATGCGCGGCTGCAAATTCTTTGATTGCCTCAAAACTCTGCGGGCTGATCACATGTTCAATGCGGCAGGCATCTTCCACTGCCACTTCTCTTGGCACATCCAACGCTACCAAAAGCTTTGTCAGTAATGTATGACGCTCATAAATCATCTCCGCGATCTTCCGTCCCGACGGCTCCAGAGTGATATATCCCTCATGATCCATCGAAATATAACCGTTTTCACGAAGATTCTTCATCGCAACGCTGACGCTTGGTTTTGAATACCCCAGCTCATTGACTACATCGATCGAACGGATCATCGGCTTGCGATAGCTTAACATAAGAATCGTTTCCAGATAATCCTCTGCTGACTGCTGTATTTTCAAAGTGATTCCCTCCAAACTTCTAACACATAACCGGCCTGGCTTCGTGCCTTCCCGTCTCCCGCAGAATAGTCTTCCCAAACTGCCGACCAGTTACCATAATACTATATACTAGAATACCATATTTGGAAGAATATTTCAAACCATATCGAAATCAATCTATCGTTTCCAGAAACCGACGGAGTTACTGTTCACGCATACGTGCCCAGTAACGGAATTTGCCGTGGCTTCGCATTTAAATACGTCAGCAAGCTGCACAGTGTTCCTGCAAAATTTCTTCCAACGCGGTTTTGCTACTGGTGTGGCAGCGGACAACTTCTGTCCGGCTTCCCTTTGCACCATCAACCGCCGTCCGAATCATTTTATGGGAAACGGTGCTTGTAAAGAGTACAAGCAGATCCGGCGCTCCGATCTGTTTGCCGAAATCCGCCGTCATCTGTGTAAATACCTTTGCCTTACAGTTAAATGATTTGCAGATTTTCACGTACTGGCTGACCATGCGGTCATGACCACCTACAATTACAACACTCATATTTTATCCTCCGAAAGTTAGTTCTGTCTAACTGCTGATGAAGTTAGTATACACTAACTCACCTTGTTTGTCCAGAGGAAAATTGAAATTCATAGAAAATTCATAGAAATAAACGTACCGTGCAAGACTATTTTTCACCAACCAACCTTATCTTACACGGTACGCATTTTCCCATTATCCATTTTTATCCAATACTAATTTTTATCGTATTTTACGCTTTTAACACCTCCTCTGTTACTCCCGTTTTTCCTATTCCAGCTTTATACACCTCCAATCCTGATATCGCTATATCAAACATCCAATCCGTTTCGCACAGAAATCCCATTTTCTGATACACATCCCAACGGCTCATCGACGCATGTTCTTCTAATTGATAGTTTCTTCCCAGCTGCCGGTATGCATGAAGCCCCAGTCTATGATATGGCAGAAATTCCAATTATCATAGCCGGACCAGCCGGAGAACACACATCATCTTTTAAATTCTCAAGATGCTTTTCGCTCTGTAAAAACAGCTGCACGCATGATGCTGCAGACTGCATCCGTATTGATTCCTAAATCAACGCTGCGTATCACCTGCCATATTTCCTATACCTGTGAAAGTGTTTTTTTCGTAAGAAATATACACTTTCCATAATCATATTTACATTATACCATATATTCCTTTGCAAAGAAAACATCTGTTCTGTGCTTTATTAAAATAAATGGCACACCGCATTCTCATCACTAAAGTAGCAAGAATGCGGTGTGCCATTTTTCAATTCTTTACTGCCCAATCTCCGCCGCCGGACCCACTGCCGGTTCCTGCGCCGGACCGTGTCCTGGTCCGATGTCGCTGCTCGGTCCTGCCGGCACGATCGTCGTGCTAGATTCTGCCGGATCTTCAACTGTCTCGGCAGCTGTTTCCGGCACCACCGCCGGGGCTGAATAGTGCTTTCCTGCCGTGCCCGTCTTGAAGATCCGCTGCATCCGCTCTTTGATGGATTCGCTCTTGATCTGCTCGATCTTGGCGCTAGCGTCTTCTTTTAACTCCTTGCTGCTACGGCCGGAATCGCCGCTCTTTGCAGACTCCAGAAGCTTCGCCGCCTCATCCGAGAGCAAATGATCCCTTCTGAAATTCGCCGCGGTATATCCGCTGGTTGTGATTTCAAATGCATCCGGATGACCTGCCAGATAGGTTCCTTCTCCGCGTCCATTGTCCGTCTCCGGGGTATCAAAGGACGCCGCCGGAAGCCCCTCTACCATCTTTTCCATCGCATTTTTCCAAATTTTCGCCGGATACGTGCCGCCGTACAGGCTGGAAAGTGTCTTCTGCTGGTCGTAGCCAACCCAGACCGTCATCGTATAATATGGCGTCATGCCGCAGAACCAGCCGTCACGGCTGCCGTTGGTCGTACCGGTCTTTCCGGCCGCCTCTATATTGCCGCTCCAACCCATCGACGCCGCCGTACCTTTTGTGACAACTCCCTTTAAAATATCGGTCATCAGCACGGCGCTGCTCTCCTGGTAAACCTGAACCGATTCATAATCTTCAAAAATATCTTCGCCCTGGTTATTGATCATCTTGATAATACAGGTCGGTTCGCGGTACTGTCCCCGGTCTGACAGCGCCGCATAAGCGCCCGCCATCTCCTCGGTCGTCATACCGGTGGTAAAGCCGCCCAGGGAGGTCGCCGGATAATAGTCCGCCGCCTGCACGCTCGCGAAGCGCATCTGGGTTAAATATGCCATGCCGACATCCGGTGTGATATCATCATAGATATACCATGCAACACCATTTTTACTTCGCTCGACCGCATTTCGAAGCTCCAGCCTCTCGCCGGAAAGAGACTTCACATCCACGCCCTTCTGCTTCGCCGCGTCAATATCGATATTCGGAATCCTTGTTTCCGATGTGTAACCATTTTCCAGTGCCGGTGTATACACGATCAACGGTTTGATAGAACTTCCCGGCTGTCTCGGGCTCTGGAACGCACGGTTTAATGTGTAGGTATCCGTCTCCTGACTACGTCCACCCACAATCGCCACGACGCGGTTCGTCTTGTTGTCAATAACGGTGGACGCGCCTTGCAGCTTGTAAACGCCGTTTTCGGATGTATTGCCATCAAAGGACAGAACTCCATCTAATGCATCCTGCAGGATCGTCTGCTTGTCCGGATCCAACGAGGTATAAAGGTTATAGCCGCCCGTATAGAGCGCATCGCGCTCCTGATTGTACACCTCGTTGTAATTGGCATTGTACTCTTTGTAAGCCTCGTCGCTGCGGAATCCATACTGGAATTCAAAGCCGTCACGGCGCATCAGATAGCGAATCGCACAGTCGATCGCATACGTCGTCTCATAGTTGTGCAGCGGCACTCTCTGGCGGTTGACCGTGATCTCCTCCGCCTTTGCCTCTTTGCACGCTTTCTCCGTAATAAATCCCATACTCAGCATATCTTCCAGAATCTTATCGCGGCGTGTCAGCGCATTTTCCGGATGACGGTACGGGTTGTAATACGTCGGCGAGTTCGGAATCGCACACAAATATGCCGTCTGGCTCAAGGACAGTTCATCCGCATCCTTGCCAAAATAACCTCTTGCAGCCGCCTGAAGCCCGTAGTACGTGTTCGCGAAGCTGATATCATTGATATAGAACTCCATAATCTGCTCTTTGGTGTATTTCTTCGTCAAATCTAAGGAAATCAGCATCTCCTTGATCTTCCGCTCCATCGACACCTCGCGGGTCAGAAAACGGTTTCTCGCTAACTGCTGGGTGATCGTACTCGCGCCGTGCTTTTCTGCTCCCTCAGTCAAAAAGTAATTGACTGCGACACGGAAAATACCTTTTATATCAATGCCTGGATTTTCCCAGAACGTCCGATCCTCGATCGCCACAAATGCGTTGACTGCATTCTGCGGTATCTGGTCATACGTCAAATAACTGGAATCCTCGTCTCCCGTCAGCTTCGCCAGCACATTACCGTTGGAATCATAAATATAACTTGCCTCCTGCAAACGGAACGTATCCGGCGTACTGTTTTCCACCACTCCCTCTATCTGGCTTTTATAGTCCTCATAGAGCGGAATCAGCTTATATGCGCCAAATCCGGCACCGCCAATCACCAGCAGTACCAGACACACCAGAAGCGTCTTGAACATGGTTCCAAAGATCCTTGCCATCGCATGGAACACGATCTGCCCACCGCTCCGGCTGTTATTTTTGCCCGCTTTCTTTTGCTTGCCGACATCGATTTTCCCGCCTTTCTTTGCGGTGCCCCGCCTGCCCGAAGATCGTGCGGATGAAGCTGCCGGCTTCTTTCGAACGCCGGAGGCGTCCTCTCTCGTCTGTTTCTCCCTCATCTCTTCCCTCATCTTCCTATGTATCTATGGTTGCTTCCATTCTATTTTCATGCGGCACCTTAGACTTCAAAAATGCCTGTCTGCGGACAGCAACTTTTTATACTTTTCTGACAAAATCAGCTTGGACTCCCTTTTATTATAAGTTTTTTTGTCCAAAAGAACAAGCCTGTTTTCGAAATCTGCTCAATCTCCTGCCGCGTGTTACTGTTCGCGCATATGTGCCCAGTAACGGAATTTGCAGCGGCTTCAAAAATACCTATCTGTAAACTGCATTTTCGCTATATCAACGCCGTTTCCGAAAAAGAAATGCTAGAAGTTCATGCACAAAAAGCGGCGTGGCGGATAACAGGAGAAGCGCCAGCCACTCTGCCGGGTGCAGCTGCACCGTGTGAAGGAGTTTCATCAAAAAAGGAATCTCCGTCACCGCAACCTGCATCAGAATCCCCACAAGGACTGCCGCAAGCATCAGCGGATTTTTCCCAAGACTGCGTGAAAATGCCGAGCCCGTAAGCGAGCGCATGCCGACCGCATGAAAGAGCTCCGACAGCCCCAGAACGGTAAATGCATATGTCTGTGCTCGCAAAAGCTCCTGTCTGCTGAAAAATGCCCCCAGCGTGACTGCTGCAATCAGAGACCCGTAAAATACCATGCAGAACCACCCGCCTCCGGCAAACAGCGACTCGCCCGTCCGGCGCGGCGGCTGACGCATCAAGTTCTCCCGGTCGTTTCCATCCATGCCGAGTGCCAGCGCCGGAAGCGAGTCCGTAATCAGATTGATCCAAAGGATGTGCCCGGCTCCCAGCGGCGCCGGTATTCCGATAGCAACGGCGGCAAACATGGTTAAAATCTCCCCCAGATTGGAGGAAAGCAGAAACAGTATAGATTTTCGTATATTTTCATAGATGCCGCGCCCTTCCTCAATTGCCCTCTCGATCGTCGCAAAATTATCATCCGTCAAAATCATATCCGCCGCCTGCCGCGCCACATCGGTGCCGCCTTTTCCCATCGCGATCCCGATATCGGCTGATTTAAGCGCCGGCGCATCATTTACACCGTCCCCGGTCATCGCCGTCACGCACCCGGCGCGTTTTAAAGCCCGCACAATCCGGACTTTATGTTCCGGCGACACCCGTGCAAAGACTGATACAGAACCGATTCGTTCCTCCAGAGCTCCCTCATCCAGCGTTTCCAGCTGCGCCCCCGTCATGCATTCTTCCCGCCGTTTGGCAATCCCCAGCTGCCTGGCGATCGCAAGCGCCGTGTCTGCATGATCTCCAGTGATCATGACCGTCCGCACAGATGCCCTGCGAAATGCCTCAACTGCCCCGGCTGCTGCCTCCCTCGGCGGATCCATCATGCCTGCCAGACCCAGAAATACCAGGTTCTGCTCCAGCTGTCCCACCTGTTTCTCCCACTTTCCATCCGGCATTTTTCCTGTTTGAAGCTCCCTATACGCCCCCGCGAGTACTCGCAGGGCACGCGCGGACATACGCGTGATCTCCGCCTCAATCTCTGTCCGCCTCTCCCTGGTCAGCGGCACAATTTTGTCCTCTTCCATCTCATAACGACACCTTTTAAGAATCACATCCGGCGCCCCTTTTACACAAGAAATCCAGTTTTCTCCCTGCTCATGCACCGTCGTCATTCTCTTCCGATCCGAATCAAAGGGAATCTCCCCTTTCCGCGGATATCTCCGACGCAGATGCTCCGGAGAAACACCACAATTTTCACAAAATCCGTACAGCGCACGCTCGGTGGCATCCCCCACCGTCTCCCCGGCATCGCTGCACAGCGCAAATACCTCCAGAAGCCGTTTTCCCACTTCTCTTTCCTTAGAACGCGCCAATTCCTGTTCCGTATACTCCTGTCGATTTACATAACATGTCGTCACCGTCATCTCATTTTTCGTCAGCGTCCCCGTTTTATCTGAGCAGACCACGCTGACTGCCCCCAGTGTTTCCACGGACGGAAGACGGCGCACGATCGTGCCAGCCCGCGCCATTTTCGTCACTCCCAGCGCCAGCACAATCGTCACCGTCGTCGGAAGCCCCTCCGGCACGGCAGCTACCGCCAGGGAAATCGCGGTGAGCAGCATTTCCATCACGTCGCGCTTCTGCCAGACGGCGAGGGCAAATAATAAAACGCACAGCCCGATCGTAAGAATACTCAATAGTTTCCCCAGATCCGACAGCCTTTTTTGCAACGGTGTCTCCTCCTCCGGCGCCTCGCGGATCAAAGAGGCAATCCGCCCTACCTCCGTATTCATGCCGGTGGCGATGACAATTCCCTTTCCCCGCCCTGCCGTCACGTAAGAAGTCATAAATGTCTCATTTTTACGCTCTGCCACCGGAAGCGCACCGGCGGCTAAAAAATGGCTGTTTTTCTCAACCGCCCGCGATTCGCCGGTCAGCGCTGATTCTTCTGCCCGCATTTCAGCTGTCTCGGTAAGACGCAGGTCGGCTGGAACCTGCCGCCCGGCATCGAGCACGACCAGATCCCCCGGCACCAGCTCCCGCGCGGCAATCTCCCGCTCTTTTCCTTCCCGGATTACAACCGCCTCCAGCTGCGTCATCCGTTTTAAGGATTCGAGCGCTTTCTCCGCCTTCCCCTCCTGAATCACGCCCACCGTGGCATTTAATACGACAACCGCCAGAATTACCCCCGCATCGCCGTACTCGCCCAAAAGCAGGGAGATCCCGGCTGCCGCAAACAACACAAAAATCAGGGAGTCGCAAAGCTGTGCCCCGATGCGCACAATCAGACTCCGCGGTGGTGCTTCCCGCAGCTCATTTTCCCCATAATGGCGCTGCCGCACCTCCACTTCCGCTGCCGATAAGCCTGTCCGCAAATCGACCGAAAACTCCCTGCACACCTCTTCCACCGTCCGGTTCTCATACATGCGCATTTCCCCCTTTTTCTGTCCCTGTTCTGTACTTTTCACAGACTGCATTTATTCATATGCGGAAAATAGGGGGGATTAGAACTGAATGGTTGGAATAAAGAAATGGAAAGCATAGTCCTGTTTGATGCTCAAATGGCATCGGAACTCTTATTGTTTCGATGCCATTCTATAAATTCTATGATTTAATTTTATCGTTCTGTTTCTGTCACATACCTTACACCTGTGGTTCCGGCTCCTGCGTCTGCGCGACCGGTTTTCGCTCCATCGGCATATAACCTTCTTTCTTCCGCTGTATCGGCTGTACAGTCACCGTTGCTGCCGTATCCCGGAACGCCGGGAGGCTGCCTGTCTCCATGTAAGCGCGGAACGGAAGTTCGCCCTGCACTGGGTCTTTCACAGCCTCATTTTTCTCCACTTCTGGCCGTTCTCCTCTGCGCGGTGGGCGACGCTCAAACCGCTCCCGCCTTCCAGAAGCCGGGCGGTCTTCCCTTTTCTCATTTTCCGGCACCGCACGGTTTCCGCTACGTCTGTCCAATGCTCTCTCGGCTCCCGAAACACGAGTTGCCCTCTCTCTCTCTGAGCAAGCTTTCTCTCTGCCCTGCGTGCGCTCGGTATTCCCCTCTGCAGCACGATCCGCTGCACGGTTCCGATAGCTTCTCTCCGATCGTTCCGGTCTGTCACTGCCAGACGGACGTTCTTGTGCGCTGCGCTCCTGTTCCGGCTTTTCGGCTTTTTCCGGTGTTTCCAGACGTGTTCCCCTATTCGGACCACTTACGCCTCTTGGCGCCTGTGTCCGCTCCGAAAGAGGTCGAACCTGCATCTTATTTTTCTTTTCCTTCTCCCGGAAGCTTTTAAGTACGATCGCCGCCGAATACTGGTACGCATAGATACAGCTTTTCATCAGTTCCTGCTCTTCCTCCGTCTTGCAGGAACTCAAGAGCATCTCTTCCTCTTCTTTTTCCAGATATGCCTCTCCGTTCGTATCGCGTTCCTTTACCGGCTTGTAGATCCGGTATTTCTTGTAATACGGCGGACATGGAAACTGCTTATTCTTAACCGGTTCCGGTACAATCCGCAGTTTGTAGGTATCGGACATGCGCGCCAGAACATTATGTATTTTCTCACAATTCTCTCTCGTATTTGTCTCCCGCGCCGGGATACAAAGTAAATAATCCATCTATTTTCCCTCACATCTATCAAACGATCCTTTTCAAAATCGTTTTCTTCTCAAATTTTCTACATTTACGCCAATCTTTATTGTATCATGTCAGAGAAAAACGGGCAAGTGAAAAAGAATGTGCCTCACGACAATTTCCTGTTACACAAAAAAAGGCTGCCACACGAATGCCACACGAACGTTTTCCGTCCGGGGCCTTCTGTTTGTGACAGCCTGTCTTCCTTTATCTAACGCAGCCATATTTACCTGCGTGTTACTGTTCACGCATACGTGTCCAGTAACACCTGCGTTCCTCAGTCTCTTACACCATCCAGTCTTTCAGCACGCCGTGATCGCGCAGCAGCTTTCCAATCACCGTCTTGTCAATCTTCCGGAGAATCGGCTTTTTGAGTGCTTCAAGCGGCATCGGCAGCTTCATTTCCAGCGGCGATCTGCCGTCCATCAGCTTGACCGTGCTGTCCAGAAGCTCGCGGATATCGTAGACACTTCCCCATACCTCCGGTACGCCGCGGTCTACGCCGCACAAGCCATACACCGCTTCCATCGCGGTGCGGACGGAATACTCGGTCGTGAAAATAGTATCACGCGGGGTCTCCGCAAACTGCCCCAGAAATGCCGCATTGACACATCCATCCGGGATAACGTCCGGGCGGTCTCCGGCTCGCCGCGGCATAAAGAATGCTGTAATATACGGCATCATCGTCGGCGTACAGTTCGCATGGTTCTCAGCCAGTTCCTCGATCTGATCCTCCGGGATTCCGAGATGGTACAGCCATTCTTCGGTGATCTCCTTGCCCGTGCAGGCGCGCATCGGCTTCTTCACATAATCGCCCGGTACATCCGTAAATAAACTGTATACCCAGACGCAGATCTCGTCCTTATTCTGCGCTTTGAACTGTCCCTGACGGTTGATCGTCCAGCTGAGCAGCCAGCTTGAATCACGGCAGCTCACGATACCGCCTGTTACGACGCGTCCACTTCTCGGATCCCTGCGGCAAATCTTGCGGATCTGGGAAATGATTGTCTCATCCGAAGTCGTGACCGTCGCAGACTCCCAGTTTGTCTTCTGGATATCCGAGCAGAATTTCTCCGGATGTCCAAATGCCGGATCCTGCGCAGCAATCTGACGCCACAGACTCCAGCAGCCGCTGGTACGCACTTCCGCACCTTCTACCGGTGCCTGATTCTGGTCGCCGTAGATCGTTCCCTCAGTACAGCTTCCGTTCGTAATAAAGACAAAATCATCCTCGGTCAACGTGATTTCCTTCTTCTCGTCGCCCTTCACACACTCGATCGCCTTCGCAACCTTTTTCTCACCCCGGATGTCAAACCGCACATTCGTAACCTCGGTGCCAAACTGGATCTGGACGCCTGCCGCCTCCAGATATTTCTGCATCGGCAGAATCAGCGACTCATACTGGTTGTAACGCGTAAATTTGAGTGCCGAGAAATCCGGAAGTCCGCCGATGTGGTGGATAAAACGCTGGAAATATCGTTTCATTTCCAATGCACTGTGCCAATTTTCAAACGCAAACATAGTTCTCCAGTACAGCCAGAAATCCGAATCAAACACCTCATTATCAAACACATCCTCAATGGATTTGTCATACAGATCCTCATCTTTCGTGAAGAACAGCTTCATGATCTCCATGCTGCCTTTCTGGCTCAAGCGGAATTTGCCGTCCGTGTGTGCGTCCTCGCCTCGGTTGACCGTCGCACGACAGAGCGAGTAGTTCGGATCGTGTTTATTCAGCCAGTAATATTCATCGAGAACTGATGCCCCCGGCACCTCCAGGGACGGGATGCTGCGGAACAGATCCCACAGGCACTCAAAATGATCCTCCATCTCGCGGCCGCCGCGCATCACATATCCACGGGTCGGATCCTGAATACCGTCACATGCACCACCAGCTACCTCCATCGCCTCCAGAATATGGATATTTTCTCCCGGCATCTGTGCGTCTCTCACAAGAAAACACGCCGCCGCCAGAGAAGCCAAGCCACTTCCGACGATATAAGCCGATTTGCCCTCGATTCCCGCCGGTTTCTCCGGGCGCGCAAACGCCTCATAATTTCCCTTCGAATAATAAATTCCCTTGCTGTTTTTCTCCTGGCTGCCGCGTTCCGTATTCCGGTAATCCGAAGCCGACTTAACCACTTTTCCTGCCTTTTTCCGCTTCGACGCCGCTGCCGCCAGCCCCGCTCCAACTGCCAGTGCCGATACCGCACCCGCTTTCCATGCTTTCTTATTCATGTCCTGATCGCCCCTGCCTTTCTTCAACTTTCAAACCACTTCTTTTTTACATTACCCCGATATCTAGTTTTTAATACTATCTAATAGTAGTTTGATAGTAAAACTTTTTTGGAGAAAAGTCAAGGGCATCATCTTCTGGCACTTCCCGTTTGCCTTTGGTCATTCCATTTTCTTACTACCTTTTGTACTGACTTTTCATGAGCTTTGGCTTTATACTTCTTGGCTTTGAATTGATTGTAAAATGTGAATCCCAAGTATTTTATCTCTATTGGTCTTCCTATTTTACTTTTCTTGCGATTTACTTTTAGAAGTAGCTTAGATTCAATATATTTTGTAATTGAGTCCATCACTCTTTGGTCAGTTTTCTGACTTATTACTTCTATGTAATGAATTGTAAAAAAGCTTTCATTTATTATTTTTTTGCCTTGCAAAAATAAAAAGCACGATTAATAAAATAACCGGGAACAATAGCCCAACTCCCATACCTGCACGAATATTGTCTCCTGCACTTTGTGTAACACGTCCAACAATCCCCGGACCTATGCTTCCACCCAGGTCCCCCGCCATAGCAAGCAAAGCAAACATAGCCGTTCCACCTGCCGGAAATCTTTCTGATGAAATACTGATTGTGCCGGGCCACATAATCCCAACAGAAAAGCCACAGATAATACATCCAATCAAACCTGATATCGGATTCAACGATACAGAAACAAGCAGGTAGCATATCACACATAAAATTCCAGATCCGATCATAAATTTCATCAGATCCATTTTATCACCATATTTTCCGAAAATTATACGACTGATCCCCATTGTAACAGCAAACATGCAGGGACCGGACAGGTCACCAACTGTCTTTGACAGCCCCAGAGCAGCTTCCGCATAAGCAGATGCCCATTGCGCCATAGCCAGTTCTGATGCACCGGAGCAAATCATCAAACATATGGAAAACCAGAAAAGAGGTTTTCGAAACAGTTCTTTTATTCCCATTCCTTCCCCCTCATCTACCAAATGCTCGATTGGACAGGTTGCAAAATTATAGATATTTATGGCCGGAACAAGCGCCCATAAGACAGCCAGCCATTTCCAGCTGTCCATGCCAAACACCGCAAAAAACAGTGTAGAGATCACAATCGTTCCCACTGCTCCCCAACAATAAAAAGAGTGAAGCAGACTCATCGTTGCCTCTTTGTTATCAAATGGACACGCCTCCACGATCGGGCTGCAAAGCACTTCAATCAGACCACTTCCGACTGCATATACAATCACACTCAGGATAATTCCAACAAGCGGTTCCGGCAAAAGCTCCGGCAAAAAAGCCAGACCAACCAATCCTGCTGCGGAACATACCTCAGAAGTAACAATACAGATGCGATACCCTATTTTGTCCACAAACTTTGCACAAAACAGGTCTACCAACAACTGGGTAAGGAAAAAGCAGGTAGAAATCAATGCGATTTTTCCAAGTGCAATCTGATAATCATTATGAAATTTCAAAAATAACAATGGGGCAAAATTAGCTGCAATTGCCTGTGTAATAAATCCCATATAACAGGCTATTTTTGTTTTCCGGTAATTTGGCATGGTCATCACTCCTCGTTTTTTATTGAATTATATAACATAATATCTTTATTTTCATTGATTTATTTC
>QFCF01002025.1_pt1 | contig 13453 bp, 10 predicted proteins | sample 5346961 | NCBI WGS metagenome assembly QFCF01 (sample SAMN09062253, study PRJNA434731) | Human gut metagenome, whole genome shotgun sequencing project. | reverse complement strand
CTTCGTCGGCGGACACCCGATGGCTGGCTCGGAAAAGACCGGCTACGAGAGTTCAACCGACCATTTGCTGGAAAATGCGTACTATATCATTACCCCGACGCCGCACACGCCGGCTTCCTACACTGACCGTATGGTGGATGTGGCAAATGCGATCGGTGCGCTGCCCCTTGTGCTGGATTACCATCGTCATGATTTCATTGTCGCGGCGATCAGCCATCTGCCGCACCTCATCGCCTCCAGCCTGGTCAACCTGGTACACGACTGCGACAGCGAGGATCAGATGATGAAACGGCTGGCTGCCGGAGGTTTCAAGGATATCACCCGTATTGCCTCCTCTTCTCCGGTCATGTGGGAACAGATCTGTATGACGAACACAGGCAATATCACTGAGGTGCTGGATCGCTACATTGATTCCCTGACGACATTGCGGGAAGAACTGTCCGACCACCAGTCCAGAGCCATCTACCAGCTGTTTGAGTCCTCCCGCGACTACCGGAATTCGTTTGCAGAAACTCCAAAAGGATCGATACAGCCGGAATACGCCTTCTCCGCCGACGTGGTGGACGAGCCAGGTGCTATCTCCATCATTTCCTCGATCCTCTCCGGTAAAGGAATCAGTATCAAAAATATCGGCATCAGCCACAACCGTGAGCATGGCGAGGGCGCGCTGCGGATCAGCTTCTACGACAAGGCTTCGATGGAAGCGGCGTGGGCGCGTTTGAAGAAATACAATTACACGCTGTTCGCGTAGACTGCAATGTATGTTTCAAACTTAACTTTCAACATTAATGTTTAGGCAGGTACAACTATGAACTCAATGAAATTTACCCATACATCTTCTCTCCGGGGCGAACTGACCGTTCCGGGAGACAAGTCCATCTCCCACCGCAGCGTCATGTTCGGCGCTCTTGCGGACGGACTGACCGAAATCCACGGCTTCCTGCAGGGCGCAGACTGTCTCTCCACGATCTCCTGTTTTTCCAAAATGGGAATCTCGATCGAAAATCAGGGCGAGACCGTTCTCGTCCACGGACGTGGACTGCACGGACTGACTGCCCCAGACTCCGTTTTAGACTGCGGCAACAGCGGCACCACAACGCGCCTGATCTCCGGTATTCTCTCGGCCCAGAAATTTGACACAACACTGACCGGCGACGCTTCCATCCAGAAACGTCCGATGAAGCGCATCATCGATCCTCTCTCCCAGATGGGCGCAAAGATCGAGAGTGTCAATGGAAATGGCTGCGCGCCGCTCCATATCACCGGCTCACCGCTGCACGGCATCCATTATAATTCTCCGGTTGCCTCCGCCCAGGTCAAATCCTCGATTCTGCTGGCAGGTCTGTATGCCGACGGAGAAACCCGCGTGACCGAACCTTACATTTCCCGCGATCACAGTGAACGGATGCTGTCCGCATTCGGCGCAGACATCCACACAGAAGGAACCACCGCGATTTTACAGCCGGCAAAACAGCTCTATGGACAGAAAATTCTGGTTCCGGGCGATATCTCCTCCGCTGCCTTCTTTATCGCAGCCGGACTCATCGTACCGGATTCAGAAATCTTAATTAAAAATGTCGGTATCAACCCGACCCGCGACGGCATCCTGCGCGTCTGCAAGGCGATGAACGCGGACGTCGAACTTCTCAATGTAAACACCACCTCCGGCGAACCGACCGCCGACCTGCTCGTCCGCTCCGGTAAGCTGACTGGAACCGCGATCGAGGGTGCGATCATCCCGACTCTCATCGACGAGCTTCCGGTGATCGCTGCGATGGCGTGCTATGCCGAGGGAACCACCGTCATACGCGATGCCGCGGAACTGAAGGTAAAAGAGTCAAACCGCATTGCTGTCATGGTAGAGAATTTAACCGCTATGGGCGCGGATGTGACCGAGACCGAGGATGGCATGATCATCCACGGCGGCAAGCCGCTGCACGGTGCTGTGATCGACAGCAAGAAGGATCACCGCATCGCCATGACCTTCGCCGTTGCCGCACTCGGCGCTTCCGGCGAGACCGAAATTCTGGATGCAGACTGCGTGAACATCTCCTATCCGGGATTCTATGGGGATCTGGAACGGCTGTGTAAATAAATTCTGAACAAATAAACTCATCTGGGCAGAAACACATTTCACGATAAAACAAATGTGCTTCTACCCATTTTTTATATTTTCCTTTACTTTTTTGTAAAAATGGATACAATATAATCTATCAAGCATTGAATGATGCTCACGCATACACACGATTGAATCACAGAAAGGAACGACCCATATGCAGGCACTCGGAACCCAGAAAAAACAGGGAAGTATCGTCGAGGCGATCAGTCAGGCGATCCTTAGCGGTCAGATTCCCGCCGGAACTGAAATGACACAAAAAGAGCTGGCAGAAAGTCTCGGCGTCTCGCGGATGCCCGTGCGCGAAGCTCTGATCCTGCTGGAATACCAGGGACTTATCCACCGGCTTCCCAATAATCATGTACAGGTAGCAGATTTAACGGAAGATTATCTCACACATCTCTTCTCTCTCTGTGCCGGACTGGAAGCTGACCTTCTCATGCGCCAGCCAGAGATAATTAAAAACAACGACGTCACTCCTCAAAGCCTGCTCGGATCCAACGATGCAGAGCTTACTTTCCACCATACACTGACCTCCCGATGCCCGTATCCGCTTCAGAAAAAAACATTAGAGACGATGGTTCAGATTTATATTCCATATGCGCTTGAAAGCCCGGTATATGATCGAACTGCGGGTATGACACGTATCAACGAAATCAAGAAAGCGCTTTCTGATAAACTCCCGACGCACGGGGTTCCAGATAGTTTCTCTCATGAACCATCTGACCAATCCTTATCGTCAGCCGTCTCCCCTGCATCGTCCATCCCTGCCCTTCTCGACACTTATTTTAAGGCGCTCTGCGATGCCGCCATCCATGAAAGGAGGTCTCTCATATGCTCGGATTAAAACCGATTCAGCTTCTCCCGGCACGGGAACGTGTTGCCTCGGCACTCCGCAAGGCGATCCTGACCCGCCAAATCTCAGAAGGAGAAGTATTGACCCTCGATAACACCGCCAAAGAACTGGGCATCTCAATCACCCCGGTCCGCGAAGCGTTTCAGATTCTCTCCCGCGACGGTCTGATTGAGCTTAAACAAAATAAAGGCGCCGTCGTGCTCGGCATTAATGAACATACCTTGCGGGAACATTATCAGATCCGTGCCGTTTTGGAGGGTGCTGCCTGTGCGTTCTGCTGTGAGACAAACGCGGACCTGACCGGTATCCAGAATTGTCTCGACACCGCTGCCGAGGCACTAGCCCATCAGGACTCCAGCCATTATGCCGATTTAAACCAGTCTTTCCACTACGAGATCTGGAAAGCATCCGGCAATACAAAGCTTAATAATCTTCTCGGCGGACTCTGGAACGGTCTTTCGATCGGTCTCCAGTCAACGGAGCTTGAATATGCCACCGTTTCGCACCGGGAACATCTCCAGATTTTTGAATCTCTCCAAAAACGCGATGCCGATGAGGCGCGCCGACGCATGGAAGAACATATTTACCGAAGTATGCGCGACATTTTAACACGTTATCAATAAACCTCATTCCAAACATCCGTCATTATTGATAAAAAATCTTATTTTTATTTTCACAAAGTGCCGAATCTGTCAAAAGCATCTTGACAGGTCCGGTATTTTATTTTATACTCAGCTCAACAAATGGATACATTATCATTTATATTTTATCTTATTGGTTTATATGTATCCACACAGGGGTTAATTCTATATAAAAAGGGGTGTAGCTGTATGAATCCATCCACCATTACCCTGCTGTTTCTTCTCTTTGCGATCCTCATGTTCGTAACCGAGAAGCTTCCGCTGGGACTTACCTCCATGATTGTCTGTTGCGGCCTCGTCGTGACAGGCGTGCTGGATGTCAAGACCGCCTTTGCAGGGTTCATTGATTCCAATGTCATTCTCTTTGTCGCCATGTTCATCGTCGGCGGTGCACTGTTTGAGACAGGAATGGCAGGTCGAATCGGAAGCATTGTCACACGGTTTGCCAGGGGCGAACGCACGCTGATTGCCGCCATTATGATCATCGTCGGCTCCATGAGCGGAGTCCTTTCCAACACAGGAACCGCCGCCGTTCTGATTCCAGTTGTGACGGGAATCGCCGCCAAATCCGGATATTCCCGCTCCCGGCTTCTGATGCCGTTAGTCTTCGCCGCTACGATGGGAGGAAACCTCTCCCTCATCGGCGCACCGGGGAACCTGATCGCCCAGAGCGGACTCCAGGAAATCGGCTTATCGTTCGGATTTTTCGAATATGCCATCGTCGGACTGCCGATTCTGATTGCCGGAATCCTGTTTTACACAACCATCGGATTTTCACTTCTTCCGAACCATCCGGCTCCTGCCAAAGAAACGGTCTGTCCTATGCCGGAGGAAGCTATCGCTGCGGAACATGTATCAGCCTGGAAACAAATTGTCTCTCTGGTTGTACTGATTCTGACCCTGCTCGCGATGATATTTGAAAAGCAAATCGGCGTAAAGCTCTACGTCTCCGGCTGTATCGGCGCGCTCGTCCTGATACTGACCGGCGTTATCTCAGAGGAAAATGCTCTTAAAGCTATTGATTTGCGGACCATCTTCCTCTTTGGCGGTACCCTTTCCCTCGCGGCAGCACTCGCTGAAACAGGGGCTGGTGAACTCATCGCCCACTCGGTGATTCGGGCACTCGGCAACCAGCCGTCCCCGTACCTTTTGACCTTCACCGTTTTTATTCTCTGCTGTGCACTGACAAACTTCATGTCCAACACAGCCACCACGGCACTGATGGTGCCTATCTGCCTCTCTATCGCGCAGGGAATGGGGGCTGACCCGCGGGCTGTCCTGATGGCGTGCGTCATCGGCGGTTCCTGCGCCTACGCCACCCCGATTGGGATGCCAGCTAACACGATGGTCGTCGGTATCGGCGGCTTCCACTTCCGGGATTTCGTGAAAGCCGGACTTCCGCTCATCGGAATTGCAACAATTATCAGCATGATTATCCTACCAGTTGCATTTCCTTTTTTTCCGGGTTAATTAAAACAATTATTATAACATTTTTGATATGAATTAAGGAGGACTTCACATGAACAAACAGGAACAGGTCGAAAAAATGACCACCTATATGGCACATTTCGTCGATCACATTGGAAAAGTACTGCCGGACGATATCATTCAGAAACTGGATGAGCTGGCAGCCGAAGAGACAAAACCGCTGGCTAAAACCATCTATGAAACCATGAAATTAAACCAGAAGCTTGCCAAAGAACTGAACCGCCCCAGCTGCCAGGACACCGGTGTCCTTCAGTTCTGGGTAAAATGCGGCACGAATTTCCCGCTGATCGGAGAACTGGAAGCACTCTTAAAAGAAGCAGTTGTCAAGGCAACCTTCGAAGCGCCGCTCCGCCACAACAGCGTCGAAACATTTGATGAGTATAACACCCGCAAAAATGTCGGAAAAGGCACTCCGACCGTTTTCTGGGACATCGTACCGGACAGCGATCAGTGCGAAATCTACACCTACATGGCAGGCGGCGGATGTACACTTCCTGGCAAGGCGATGGTGCTGATGCCGGGTGCCGGATATGAAGGGGTCGCACAATTTGTTCTGGATGTCATGACTTCCTACGGACTCAATGCCTGCCCGCCACTCTTGGTCGGGGTCGGGGTCGCTACTTCGGTTGAAACTGCTGCTCTCCTCTCCAAGAAAGCACTGATGCGTCCGCTTGGAACCCACAATGAGAACGAGCGTGCCGCCTCAATGGAAAAGCTGCTGGAAGACGGCATCAATGCGATCGGTCTTGGTCCGCAGGGCATGGGCGGACACGCATCCGTTATGGGGGTTCACATTGAAAACACTGCCCGCCATCCATCCACCATCGGCGTTGCGGTCAATGTCGGCTGCTGGTCCCACCGCCGCGGACATATCATTTTCGATAGAAACTTAAACTACACAATCACAACTCATTCGGGGGTAACGTTATAATGATAGAAATGAAAAATGGTAAAAAAATCCTGACAACACCTATTTCTGCTGAAGATCTGGCTGATATCCATATCGGAGATATTATTTATTTAAACGGAAGCCTGACCACCTGCCGCGACGTGGCACACCGCCGCCTGGTAGAGGGACATCGCGAACTTCCAGTCGATGTCCGCAATGCCGCTATCTTCCATGCCGGACCAATCATCCGTCCACTCGAAAATGGAAAATTTGAAATGGTTTCGGTCGGACCGACCACCAGTATGCGTATGGAAAAATTTGAAAAAGAATTTGTAGAGCAGACCGGTGTACGCGTCATCGTCGGAAAAGGCGGCATGGGTCCAAACACCGAATATGCCTGCAAAAATTTCAAAGCACTTCACTGTGTATTCCCGGCTGGAAATGCTGTTGTAGCCGCAACCGAGGTGGAGGAAATCGTCGATGCCCAGTGGCAGGATCTCGGTATGCCGGAAACGCTGTGGCACTGCCGTGTCAAAGGATTTGGTCCTCTGATTGTATCGATCGATACGGAGGGACGGAATTTGTTTGAAGAAAATAAAGTCACTTTCAATGAGCGCAAGGAAAAAGCGCTGAAAGAGATCTGCAAACACGTAAGTTTTATTAAATAATCCCAAAACTATTTCTTTCATTCTTTCCTTTATTAGCCACAAAGGGACTGTCGCACCAAAGCGGTACGACAGTCCCTTTCTACATGATATACTCTCGTAATTTATCTGTTTACTGTCCGTACTTCGCAAAATACCGATCCAGCACCTGTCTTGCGATCGGCGCAGCGACCGCACCGCCGGAACCGGACTCTTCTGCCAGCACGCAGATCGCCACCTTCGGCTTGTCTGCCGGAGCGAAACCGACAAACCAGGAATGTGTCTCCTTACCTGCCTCAAACTCGGCGGAACCGGTTTTTCCGGCCACCGTATAGGATGCCCCCCGCATCGCGGAACCCGTACCAATCTCGACCACCTGGCTCATGAGATGCGTTAGAAACTGTGCGTCATTCGCAGACATCAGGGTTCCATAGGCGGACGGAAGGAACTTCTTGACCGTCTGACCACCCACATTTTCAACATGATCGATCATATATGGCTTCATCAGCGTGCCGCCGTTGGCGATCGCCGATACGATCATCAGGTTATGCAGCGGCGTAATCTGGGTTTTTCCCTGTCCGATCGCGGTCTGAAGCTTTTCCCAGTCATCCGAACTGCCGTCGAGCGAAAACGTGCTCTGGTTGTACGGAAGTGTGTACGGAAGCTCCGAATTAAAGAGCATCTGATTTGCCAGCGCCCGGAATTTTTCTGAATTAATCTGCATTCCAATCTCCGCAAACGCACCGTTGCAGGAATTGGCAAATGCCTGAATCAGGTTCTGCGCCCCGTGTGCCGTCCCGTGGTAACATTTAATCGTATAATCGCCATTCTGGTAAGAGCCATTACAATTATACACATAGTCCTGCCAGGTATTCGGGTTCTCTTTCATATATTCCAGCACCGTCAGCATCTTGAACGTCGATCCCGGCGGATATAAGCCCTGCGTCGCGCGGTTGACTAACTGCGCCTTCGTATTGTCCGGCGATATCAACTCTGCCCAGCGCTCATCGACGAGATTCGCATTGAAATTCGGCTGGGAAACCATCGTTAAAATCTTTCCCGTATCCGGTTCCATGACAATCACCGCGCCCCGGTGTTTTCCGATCGCGTCGGATGCCGTCTGCTGCAGATCCACATCGAGCGTCGTAATCACATTGTCGCCCAGATTTTTCTTCCCCTGAAATTCATTGATCGTTTTCTCAATCAGATTCACATGGGAGGAAAGCAGGTAGAAATTCGCCAGCGACTCCAGACCGGTTTTTCCATTTTTGCCGGAATATCCGACCGAATGGACAAACAGATAATCATACGGATAATAGCGTTTCTCGCTTCCGTCACTTGCAATGTTCGTCTGCGCCAGCACCGTTTTATCATTGCTCATAATCGAACCGCGGGTCACCCGGTCTGAGAGGAGATCGAGTCTCGCATTATAAGAGCTGCCGATCACATTTTCACTCTTAAACTGGATAAACCAGCCAAAATAAACGGCCATCGCGATAAAGAGCGCCGCAATCCCATAGGTCAGCCACAGAATATGACGGTTTGAACGCGCTCTCGCATTTTCAGTTCTTTCCATTTCATCCTTCTGCCTCATCAAACTGCTGCTCCTCCTCTTCTTCCTCATTCCGTTTCAGGACATATAGTCCCTGTATCACGCCAAACAGGATAAATGTGCTGAGAATCGAACTGCCTCCATAACTGACAAGCGGCAGCGTCACGCCGGTGGACGGAATAAACTTGGTCACGCCGCCGATCGTCAGGAACACCTGCACCACATACTCAATTCCCAGACCAAACGCGATCAGCTTGTAAAATAATGCCTGCATCCGGGTCGCAATCAGCATGAACTGCATGAAGCAGCCCAGACAGATCAGGAGAATACAGAGCGCATAGATGCCGCCCAGCTCCTCCGAGATCGCCGCGAAAATGAAGTCCTTCTCGACAACCGGGATCTTCTTCGGCATCCCCTGGTAAAGTCCCATGCCAAACCAGCCGCCTGTGCCGATCGCAAAGAGCGCCTGCGTAACCTGATATCCTTTTCCTGCGATGTCACTCCACGGATCCTGCCATGCTTCCACGCGGACACGCACATGCGAAAACAGCTTATACGCCAGCATCGCAGCCGCACAGCCGCTTCCAAGACCGCCTGCCAGATACAGCCAGTTGGAGGTTGCAATAAACAGCATCAGGACATAGGAGAGGAAAAAAATCAGCGCACTTCCCAGATCCTTGGATAACACCAGAATCAACACGTGCGCCGCCGCCACGCCGGTCGTGATCGCCACATTTTTAAACTCCGTTGAGCGGTAAAACATCGTCGCCACGAAGAATACAAAGCTGATCTTAACAAACTCGGACGGCTGGAACGAAAATCCGCCGATACTGATCGAAAGCTGTGCGCCGAAGCTGGTATTGCCGATCACACAGACAACCAGCAGCAGCGCCAGACCTATCAGGCCGTACACCCACGGTATCTTAGCGAGCTGCCAGGTTCTATCTATCACATATGGTATAATCATTGTGATAACCGCCGCAACTGCCATGATGATAAACTGGCGGACCGCCTTGTCCATCGAGATGCGCGTCAGCATGATAAAACTGGTGCACAGAAGCATACACGTGTTGTTCAGCAACAGTCTCGACGCATTCCGGTAAAACAGCCGGTATAAGAGCTGGTACAGGACAAAAAAGACAAGCTGCGCGCCGAAAAACAGCACAACTGCCTCATCCTCGGTTTGTAGATAAATGATCGTACCCGACAGAAGAAATATCAAAAACAGCGGTACATTCTGCAGACGACAGAGCCGGAGTTTCGACTCGTCATCCGGCAGTGAAAAAAAGCGGAAATTGTAATATGTATAAATCAGTATCAGCAATATCATCAGATACCTGGACATCGTTGTCACAAGATTTATCATGGTGATCCTCCTTTTCATGTGTACCCGGAAGATTCCCGGTACACACGCTACTCTACGCCCCTCTTAAAATGACCTCTTGTAAATTCGCCCTCCAGCTCCACCGGTTCCTGATGGAGGAAGGTCTTCACGTAGGCATCCAGCACTTCCCCGGTCTGTGCCGCACTTTCCGACGTAAATGCCAGACGCAGCACCTCCGGTTGCAGGCGGTCTATCTGCTTTTTATCCTTCAAAAGCGACAGGGGGCTGGAATTGTAGATCGTATTGCAGCAGAAACGGCACTGGTTCCTTACCGGAAATACCTTCTTTTTGCGATCCCGCAGATACAGATATTCCGGACATTTACTGCATCCTTCCACTGTTTTCCGGATGCACTGGGCGGTTACCATGACCGGGATCGAACCATATACGAGAAGTTCCCGTTCCCGGCTGTCGCGCGCCTCCAACTCCCGGCTGTTGAGCTCGACCGGAAGGGTAAAACGCATCGAAAGCTCCGGCGCCATCTCCCGCACAAAATCCTCCGCCCGATGATTCATCGTATAAATACCATAATCCATCACAAGCGGGATGGAAATCTTCCACTCGCGCACCAGTTCCAGCTCTTCCCATGCCCGGATGACAAGACCGTCAAATCCCGCCGATTCCAGCCTGGAACGATGTGTTTCAAAATATTCCTTTGCCCGATCGCGGAAAATATGCGGCATTACCAAAAGACACTGCTTGTCTGCCTCATGGCAGCGCGATACCCATTCGTTCCACTGTTCGGCGCCAAATTCAGCGCTATCCAGATAGATGGCGCCGACTTCCGGTACGGATAACGCCACTTTTAACTGTGCCGGGTGTTCGACCGAAACGTGGATGTGGTACAGAGCTGTTTTATTCCCTTTTTTATTCTCAAACAGCGTTTTCTGGCTCTGTACAGGTAAATCTGCTGTGAGTTCAACGTCCTGAGCCGGGCTGGTTTTTTCTGATTCCGAACCTGTCTGGTTATTTTCTTCCAGATTCTTTTCTTCCGGATTTTGCCATCCTTTTCCTGTCCCGCACGCCCTATTTTCCGGTATCTCCCGGCGGTATGGACGCAGTATCTCCTCGGTAAGCTGCTCAAACGCAGAGCGGCGGAGTTCATTTAACTCCTGCACCGGCACAAAGGGGCTGCCGCCTGTCTCCACTTCCAGATTTTCAAAATAATACGGCGTATTTCCCGTTTTTCCGAGCTGTTTCTCAATCCGTTCCTTGCTCATCGGCTGTTTCACTGCCGTCTGGACAACTGCTCCGATTCCGCCTGCCATCCGGCTTTCTCCCGTCAGCGGATCTTCGTATTGAAGCGTCAGCTGCAGCGGTTCGCCTTCACAGACACGCGCAAACCCCTGAACTGGTTCTTTCACCTCTGCTTCCACATACGTTTTGTCCAGATACTGGTAAAGTTCCCGGTTTTCCTGGCGGAATGCCGGTTTCTCATGGCAGACCACCATATCGCGTCCATTGTGCTCGGTATAATAGCCTAACGTCTGACCGCCGCGGTCAAACAGATCCAGCAGCTCCTTCCGGTCTTTCGGGTCAACCCGGTAACCTTTTCTGCCATTCTTTAAATATAAATCTACATATTTCCGGTACAGGCGCACCACGCCTGCCGTATAGCGCGGACTCTTCATGCGCCCCTCGATTTTCAAGGAATAAACGCCTGCTTCCAGAATATCCGGCAAAATATCCAGCGTACAAAGATCCTTGAGACTGAGCACATACTTGGAATCGCCCGGATTTAACACGCCATTTTCTTTCTTTTGTTTTTTGTTTTCATTAGGGTTGTTCTCATCCAGCCGCCGAAGGACATCAAACGGAAGCCGGCAGGTCTGAGCGCATCGTCCCCGGTTGCCGCTTCTGCCGCCGATCAGGCTGCTGAACAGGCATTGTCCCGAATAACAGTAACAGAGAGCCCCGTGAACAAAGCTCTCTATCTCCACGCCCGTCTCCTGATAAATGCGGCGTATCTCTTCCAATGAAAGTTCACGCGCTGTAACGATGCGGACCGCGCCCATTCTCGTCATAAGCGCCGCGCCCTCCGGTCCTGTAATCGTCATCTGTGTGCTCGCATGAACCGGCAAATCCGGAAAATGCTCCCGGATATAAGAAAATACCCCCATGTCCTGCACAATCACGGCATCCAGTCCCGCCTGGTAATACGGAAGCAGATAGTCGTATAAGTCATCCATCTCGTCTTCCTTTACCAGCGTATTGACCGTCATATAAAGCTGGCGCCCATGAAGATGCACGTAGTTGATCGCTTCCAGCATCCCCGTTTCATCCGGATTTTCCGCATATGCCCTGGCTCCGAAACGGCTGCCGCCCATATAGACTGCGTCCGCCCCCGCTGCCACCGCCGCTTTCATGCTATCGAAGGAACCCGCCGGTGCCAGAATTTCCACCTTTTTTTTCATATCATTTCACCCACTATAACCGCAGAATTGCATCTTTCAGTTCCACCGTTCCCTGTCTCTTGGGAAATGGCTTCCGCTTCATATATGCCTCCACCTGTGCCTGACGGACAGCTGCCAGTTCCTCACGTGCTGCCCCTGCCTCCTGGAGGCTTTCTTCCAGATCTTTCTTTATCGTCTGTTTTTCCTGCTCCAGCTGGCTCAGCTGCTCTTTTACACTTTGTTTTTCCTGTTCCGTCTGCATCAGACGTGCTTCCAGCTGCGATTTTTCCGTCTGCACAGCTGTCGCCGCCTGTCTTGCTTCTTCAAGCTGTTGTTTGAGAATCTCCAGCTTGTCCTGCAAAGAAGCGATTTCACTCTGGGATGACTCGACCGCCAGACGCTGATCTTCTGCCTCCTGCTTCCAAACCTCTGCTTCTCCACGGAAATCATTTGCTTCCTTCTTTGCATCCGCAATCTGTTCCAATGCCTCTTTTTTTGCAGCTTCTGCCTGCTCCCGGGCTGTCTGCTCCGCCCTGGCAGCGCGATCCTGTGCTGCTTTTTCCGCGGATTCCACGCGATCCTGTACCTCTCTCTTCGCACGTTCAATCTGCTCCTGCGCTTCTTTTCTTGCAGACTCAACCTGTTCCTGTGCTGTTTTCTTCACAGCCTCGATCTGTCCCTGCGCTTCTTTTCTTGCAGACTCAACCTGTTCCTGTGCTGTTTTCTTCACAGCCTCGATCTGCTCCTGCGCTTCTTTTTTCACACGCTCGATCTGTGCCTGTACCTCATTTTTAGCAGCTTCTGCCTGCTCAGCTGCCTCTTTTGCCGCCTTCTTTGCCGTCTCCAGTTCTTCCTCGCTGACGGTGCGCTCATTGCGGAGACTCTCGAGTTTCATCTGGGTGCTGACCATCTCATGTTTCAGACGGTATGTCTCTTTTTCCATGCTCTCTTTGTCGGATGCAAGTGCCTTCGCACTCTCTTTTTCTTTAAAATAATCATCCGCCAGATTCAGATAAGTCATAATACTCTGGTAGTCTTCCGGCATTTTCAAAAATCCCGGCTGCGCCTTGAGCTGGAAAATCTTCCCATTCAGATACGTGGCAATCTGCTGTACATATCCTTCCGTCTCACTGCCGCCCAGGCTATACACTTTTCCATCAATTAATACATCTATATACTGTTTTGCCATCGCATTCTCTTCTTTCTATCTATAATAAATATGGTTCGACGTTGTCACGTCACCCACACAGAAATACCACCTTCAAATCAATCAAATATCAAATCTCAGAAATACCGTTTTTTTCTTGATTCCAGGCATACCCGAGATGCCGATACGCTGCTTCGGTCGCCATCCGCCCGCGCGGAGTCCGGTTGAGCAGACCGTTCATCAGAAGATACGGTTCATACACATCTTCCAGTGTCCCAGCATCCTCGCCCAGCGCTGCCGCCAGCGTCTCCAGTCCGACCGGACCGCCGGAAAACTTGTCGAT
>QFCF01002013.1_pt1 | contig 13547 bp, 10 predicted proteins | sample 5346961 | NCBI WGS metagenome assembly QFCF01 (sample SAMN09062253, study PRJNA434731) | Human gut metagenome, whole genome shotgun sequencing project. | reverse complement strand
GAAGAGCGGCGTTTGGACGGCTCAAGCTTATACCATGGAGAAGTTTTTGCATCTCCGCCAATAGAGCCCATCAGTACGGCGTCTGATGATTTGGCAGTGGCAATTGCCTCATCAGTAAGGGGTACGCCGTGTACATCGATGGATGCGCCGCCTAACAGAACTTCTGAATAGGAAAAGCTGTGTCCATATTTCTCGCATACCTTGTCCAGTACTTTCTTTGCTTCTCTTACGATTTCCGGTCCGATTCCGTCGCCGGGGATCAATGCAATCTTATAATCCATAATAATTTCCTCCAAAAATACTCTAATTGCGTAATTGTTATTATAATAACGCACTTTCCGACAGATTTCAACCTATTAAAGTGAAAAAATACAAAAGTGCTGTTTTCCGGAGATTTTACTGTAAAAATAAAAAAACAGAACCACAGCCATCACTGACTATAGGTTCTGCTTTTTTCATATCTCTTTCATTATTCGGCAGCGCTTCCGGCTTTCTCAACTTCAGCGATTGCCTGTTTTCTCATAGGAATACGGCAGTTTTTGTTATTACCGAATTCTACGATCACGTCTTCTTCTGTCATATCAATGACAACTCCATAAAAGCCGCCGGTAGTAACAATGCTGTCGCCAACTTCCATGTCATTTAACATTGCCTGAAGTCTCTTCTGCTCTTTTTTCTGAGGGCGAAGCATTAAGAAGTACATAATTCCGAACAGTACTACCATCCAGACAATAGCGCCAACCATACCCATTCCGCTTGATGCGTTCATTTTGATTCCTCCTGTAACTTTTCCTGTTATTCTGCATATTTGCAGTCCATCATGTATTCACAGACCGTCCTGACGGCTGCTCATACTGAAGAGCTGCTTTGCGATCCACTTATAATCTCCGTTACCTTCTGTATGAAATCTTGTTTTCATGCAGAACAATCTGATTAAAGCGTCACTACACATCATACACAAAAAACCGCTTTACTTCAAGAGTTTTTGGCATATTTAATAATTATTTTATATACAGATTATCTTTTCGAGTTTATTTTGCCCTCTTCAAAGCCTTCCAGCCGCATTTTCTTATATTCTGCGAAGTTTCCTGCATCAAGAGCATCTCTTATCTCTTCCATCATATGATTATAGAAATACAGATTGTGAAGTACACAGAGACGCATTCCCAGCATTTCCTTTGCTTTCAGAAGATGACGGATATAGGCTCTGCTGTAATGCTGGCATGCAGGACACTGACAGCCTTCTTCGATAGGACGTGTGTCCAGTTCATATTTTGCATTGAACAGATTCATCTTTCCATGATTGGTATATACATGTCCATGGCGGCCGTTACGGCTTGGATATACGCAGTCAAAGAAATCAATTCCTCTCTCAACACCTTCCAGAATATTTGCCGGTGTTCCCACACCCATCAGGTAAGTAGGTTTATTCTGAGGAAGATAGGGGACTACCGCATCCAGGATCCTGTACATCTCTTCATGGGTTTCTCCAACTGCCAGACCGCCGACAGCATAGCCATCCAGATCCATTTCAGAGATCGCTTTGGCATGCTCAATACGGATATCTTCATAAACAGCACCCTGGTTGATTCCAAACAGAAGCTGTTCTTTGTTAATGGTATCCGGCAGACTGTTCAGTCTCGCCATTTCCGCTTTACAGCGGGCAAGCCATCTTGTGGTTCTGTCTACAGATTTCTGCACATAATCCCTGTCAGCCACACTGCTGGGACATTCATCAAATGCCATGGCAATGGTGGAGGCAAGATTGGACTGGATCTGCATACTCTCTTCCGGTCCCATAAAGATCTTATGTCCGTCAATATGAGAATTAAAATAGACTCCCTCTTCTTTGATCTTTCTCAGTTTTGCAAGGGAAAATACCTGGAATCCGCCTGAGTCTGTAAGGATCGGTTTGTCCCATACCATAAATTTATGAAGGCCACCTAACTGCTTTACTATTTTATCACCCGGGCGCACATGAAGATGATAAGTATTTGATAATTCTACCTGTGTTCCGATCTGCTGTAAATCCATGGTAGATACAGCGCCTTTAATCGCACCGATTGTTCCCACATTCATAAAAACAGGAGTCTGGATCGTACCATGCACTGTATGAAATTCTGCACGCTTGGCACGGCCTTCTGTTTTAAGAAGTTTATATTCTGCCATTTTTTCTCTCCTCTTGATAAAAATCACTTTTTCTATTATATCCCGAAATAGCTGAATTTTCAACTGCAAATAAGGTAATCATTGGTAAAGTTTCATATTGTCTTTTCCAGACCGTTAGCGTATAATATTACGGAATATTCATATCTGGAAATAGATATTTTAATAGGAAAGAATTACTTCAATATTTTTTCTTTTATACAGAAAGAGGAGGCTTGAATTTACTTTATGAATTACAAAACACTTGGAATTGACATTGGTTCCACTACTGTAAAAATCGCGATTCTGGACGAGAATGAAAATCTTATTTTCGCAGATTACAAGCGCCATTTCGCCAACATTCAGGAAACCCTTGCAGACCTTCTTCAGGAGGCCTTTGACCAGTATGGCGAGATGACTCTCCATCCTGTGATCACAGGTTCCGGCGGTCTGACCCTTGCCAACCATCTGGGCGTTCCTTTTACCCAGGAGGTTATTGCAGTTTCTACTTCTCTGCAGAAGCTGGCACCAAAGACAGATGTTGCCATCGAGCTTGGCGGTGAGGATGCCAAGATCATTTATTTCGAAAACGGAAACGTAGAACAGCGTATGAACGGTATCTGTGCAGGCGGTACCGGTTCTTTCATCGACCAGATGGCTTCTCTTCTCCAGACAGATGCCACAGGTCTGAATGAATATGCCAAAGATTACAAAGCACTCTACCCGATTGCTGCCCGCTGCGGTGTTTTCGCCAAAACGGATATCCAGCCGCTGATCAATGACGGTGCAACCAAACCAGATCTGTCAGCTTCTATTTTCCAGGCAGTTGTAAACCAGACCATCTCCGGTCTTGCCTGCGGAAAACCCATCCGTGGACATGTTGCATTCCTGGGTGGTCCGCTTCACTTCCTGTCCGAACTGAGAGAATCCTTTATCCGTACTTTGAAGCTGGATGAGGAACACACCATCATTCCGGAGAACTCCCATCTTTTTGCAGCCATCGGTTCTGCATTAAATGCAAAAGAAGACAACTCCATTTCCCTGACAGAAATGAAAGACAGACTCCGCAATTCCATTAAGCTGGATTTTGAAGTAGAACGTATGGAACCACTTTTCGCGTCCCAGAAAGAATACGATGCATTTGCAAAACGTCAGAGTTCCTACAAAGTAAAAACAGGAGATCTGGCTACATATAAAGGAAACTGCTATCTGGGTATTGATGCAGGTTCCACCACAACCAAAACTGCACTGGTAGGCGAAGATGGAACACTTCTCTATTCCTTTTACAGCAGTAACAACGGAAACCCGTTAAAAACTACCATCCGTTCTATTAAAGAAATCTATGAACTGCTTCCCAAAGACGCAAAGATCGCTTATTCCTGTTCTACAGGTTACGGCGAGGCTCTGATCAAAGCGGCCCTGCTCCTGGATGAGGGCGAGGTTGAGACCGTATCCCATTACTATGCAGCTGCATTCTTTGACCCAGAGGTAGACTGTATCCTGGATATCGGCGGACAGGATATGAAATGTATCAAGATCCGCAACAAGACCGTTGACAGCGTACAGTTAAATGAAGCATGCTCCTCCGGATGCGGTTCCTTTATTGAAACCTTTGCCAAATCCCTGAATTATACAGTACAGGATTTCGCAAAAGCTGCTGTTTTCGCACAACATCCTATTGATCTTGGTACCAGATGTACTGTTTTCATGAATTCCAAGGTAAAGCAGGCACAGAAAGAGGGAGCTGAGGTTTCCGATATTTCCGCAGGTCTTGCTTACTCTGTTATCAAAAATGCTCTGTATAAGGTTATCAAGGTTTCTGACGCTTCCGAACTTGGCAAGCACATCGTTGTACAGGGTGGTACCTTCTACAATGATGCAGTTCTTCGAAGCTTCGAAAAGATTGCAGGCTGCGAAGCCATCCGTCCGGATATTGCCGGAATCATGGGTGCTTTCGGTGCCGCACTGATTGCCCGTGAACGCCATCAGGAAGGCGCAGAAACGACTATGCTCTCCATTGATAAGATCAACGAGCTGAAATATACAACTTCTATGGCAAACTGTCGTGGATGTACCAATAACTGCCGTCTGACTATCAACAAATTCTCCGGAGGCCGCCAATATGTAAGCGGTAACCGCTGTGAACGCGGTATCGGTAAGGAAAAGAACAAAGATCATATTCCGAATCTTTATGAATATAAATATAAGCGTATTTTCTCCTACACACCGCTTACTGCTGATAAGGCAACGCGAGGTAAAGTAGGTATCCCCCGTGTTCTGAACATGTTTGAGAATTATCCTTTCTGGTATACTTTCTTTACAGAACTGAAGTATGAGGTTGTGCTCTCTCCTACTTCCACCAGAAAGATTTATGAGCTGGGTATTGAGTCCATTCCAAGTGAATCTGAATGCTATCCTGCCAAACTTGCCCATGGCCATGTAACCTGGCTGATCCGCAATGGCGTGAAATTTATTTTCTACCCATGTATCCCATATGAACGTAACGAGTTCCCGGATGCAGTCAATCACTATAACTGCCCGATCGTTACCTCATATGCCGAAAATATCAAGAATAACGTAGACGAATTAAACGATCCGTCCATTACCTTCCGCAATCCCTTCCTTGCATTTACTTCTGAGGAAATTCTGGCAAATCGTCTGGTAGAGGAATTTAAGGATATCCCGGCAGGAGAAGTCAAAGCTGCTGTGCATAAGGGCTGGGAAGAAATGGCTGCTGCACGCCGCGATGTACAGAAAAAAGGGGAAGAAACCCTGAAATATCTGGAAGATACAGGACGCCATGGTATTGTCCTTGCAGGACGCCCATACCATATTGACCCGGAAATCCATCATGGTATCCCGGATCTGATCAACAGCTATGGTATTGCCGTACTTACTGAGGATTCCATCTCTCATCTGGCACCTGTGGAACGCCCGATCCGCGTCAATGACCAGTGGATGTACCACTCCAGACTGTATGCTGCCGCAAACTATGTAAAGACACGCGATGATCTGGATCTGATCCAGCTGAACTCTTTCGGATGTGGTCTGGATGCAGTTACTACAGACGAGGTTTATGAAATCCTTGACGGAAGTGACAAAATCTATACCTGCTTAAAGATTGACGAGGTAAATAACCTTGGTGCTGCAAGAATCCGTATCCGTTCCCTGATCGCAGCGATCCGTGCGAAGAAAGCACAGGGACAGAAACGTACTGTCAAACCTGCTTCTATTGATAAAGTATCCTTTACAAAGGAAATGAGAAAGGACTATACCATCCTCTGCCCGCAGATGTCACCGTTCCATTTCAGCCTCCTGCAGGCAGCATTCAATTCCTGCGGATACAACCTGGAGGTGCTTCCGAATGACAATAAGCATGCAGTGGATGTTGGTCTGAAGTATGTAAACAATGACGCCTGCTATCCGTCTCTGATCGTTGTGGGACAGATCATGGATGCTCTGCTTTCCGGTAAATATGACCTGAACAAAACGGCCGTTGTCATGTCACAGACAGGTGGCGGATGTCGTGCTTCCAACTATATCGCATTTATACGACGCGCATTAAAGAAAGCCGGTATGGAACAGATTCCGGTTATCTCTGTTAACTTAAGCGGTCTGGAAAGCAATCCCGGATTCAAACTTACGCTTCCATTAGTGAAGAAAGTTGCTTACGGTGCCGTATTCGGAGATATCCTGATGAAATGCGTATATCGTATGCGTCCTTATGAACTGGAAGAGGGAATCGTAAACAGGAAACATAAAATCTGGGAACAGCGTGTGATCTCTTTCTTAAGCGGAAGCAGTATCAGCCACAGCCAGTTTAAGAAAATGTGCCGCGAAATGGTTCATGAATTTGATACCATTCCGATCAGTGATGTGAAGAAGCCTCGTGTCGGCATCGTAGGTGAGATCCTTGTCAAGTTCCTGCCTGCTGCAAATAATCATCTGGCAGAGCTTCTGGAATCTGAAGGCGCTGAGGCAGTTGTACCGGATCTGATCGATTTCATGTGCTACTGCTTCTATAATCAGAACTTTAAGGTAGAAAATCTTGGATTCAAGAAGTCCAAGGCAACCATGGCAAACTGGGGAATCAAAGCAATCGAATGGGTGAGAAAGCCTGCAAGCGAAGCTCTTGCACAGAGCCGCCATTTTGCACCGCCTGCTGATATCAGAGATCTGGCAAAAATGGCATCTCCGATCGTTTCCACCGGAAACCAGACAGGTGAGGGATGGTTCCTGACAGGTGAGATGATGGAACTGATCCATGGAGATGTTCCGAATATTGTTTGTATCCAGCCTTTCGGATGTCTGCCGAACCACATTGTAGGTAAGGGTGTTATCAAAGAGATCCGCAGAGAATATCCGACAGCCAATATTGTAGCCATCGACTATGACCCGGGTGCAAGTGAAGTTAACCAGCTCAACCGAATCAAACTGATGCTCTCCACAGCTCAGAAAAACCTGAAAAAAGCAGAAGAAAAAAATGCATAAATAATACCGTAATGGATATATTGCAATGTATTTTACCTTGCAATATATCCGCCTTAGAGCGTGTCTGAAAAAGGCTTTCTGTAAGATGTGCGTCACAATTTGTGGTATATTTTGCCCGGATGAGGGCGCCGTAGCGGGCTACGGCAACTGAATTCGGGTGAAATATCCCGCAAAGTGGGGCGTGCAGATTGCGGGAATGATTTTTCAGACACACTCTAGAGCGTATTTAAAAAATCATTCCCGCAATCTGCATATCCTGCTTTGCGAAAAGCATTTTTCAAACGCGCTCAAAAAAAGAGTTATATTTCAGAAATTTTAAATGTGTTTCTATTTCAGAACTACATTTAAACCATGAAATATAACTCTTTTGTTTTTTATAATTTCAGTGTTTAATTATTCTGCCAGAACGGAAGTTTCTCTGCAATCCTTATCAGATAGCTTCCACCCGGAATTCTTCTAAGCTGTGATTCTGACGGCTTGCTGATAATCAGGTAAGCAAACAGATAAACAACCGCAGCAACAGGAATGGAAATGATCAGACAAATGAAATTGGATTTTACAAAAATGTTCAGTCCATAGCAGATACAGCCTGCAACAATTCCCATGGGAACAGATGCAAGAACAGGATACAGATATCCTTCTTTCCATGGGTTCTTATACTGCAGATATTTCTTCATGGCTCTGTCATTTAACACACATACAACCACAGAATAGATCACCATTGCGATCAACAGTGCATAAACTCCAAGGTTTGTAGTAAACAGCAGCACTACCACTACCACAATATCCACAACCAGTGCGATTGCTGCCGTAATCACCGGAATCCTCTGCTGTCCGATCGCCTGCAAAACTCCATTGGAAATATTTGACATTCCATTGAGCAGGATTGAAAAAGAACCAAGGATCAACAAGTTGGCTGCCAGTCCTGTGGAATTTCCGTAAAGCAAAAATACAATCGGCTGTGCAAGCACTGCCAGTCCCATGGCACATGGGGCAGAAACTACCATAGAAAGCTGTACGGTCTGGTCAATGCACTCTCTGGTCGCTTCAATGTCTCCGGTGGCATACAGGGCGGAAACTTCCGGAATCATGGAAGTAGGTGCCGTACTGGACAGCGTCAGAGGAATATTAATAATTGTCATAAAGTAAGTAGCATACTCTGCATATAAAATACCAATCTGTGCCGCATCTCCACCTCTTCTTCCCAGAATATCCGAGAAAAGATACCCATTGATATAAGCATTTACATTATAAACAAAGGCGCTGAGAATGATCGGCGAAACAACCAGGATGATCACACGAAAAATCTCTTTGTAGGACTCTTCCTGATGTCTGTGGTCCTTCTCTACCCGGTGCAGGATTTTTCTGCGGTTTACACCATACACCAGAAGCATGAATGCCAATGCAGTCACCACTCCGGCTCCGGTTCCTACTGTGGAACCTGCTGCCCCCCATTTTGCAATGCTGTTCTCTGTTCCATCTGAGAATGCATTGATGAATCCCCAGGCTGCCAGAAGACTGACTGCCGCATTAAATACCTGCTCAATGATCTGGGAGATAGATGTTGGCATCATATTTCTGTATGCCTGAAAATATCCTCTGAATACCCCAAGAATACCGGACAAAAAAATCGTCGGAGCCAGGATCTGAAGTGCCGGAATTGCATCCTTCTGATTCTGAGGGATGATCAGCCCTGCTCCAAAGAGACAGAATAAACCGACCACTCCGCCAATCACCATGGCATAGATCATGGCACCCTTAAAGAACTTATGTGCATTTCTGTAATCCTTCAGAGCAATACGCTCGGAGATCAGCTTGGATACCGCCTGTGGAATACTAAAGGATGCGATCATCAGAAGGATCATATAGGCATTCTGTGCAAGACTTGTATAGCCCATTCCAAGGCTTCCGATAATATTGGAAAGGGGACTCTTGTACAGAAGACCGATCACCTTGGAGATCATAGCTGCAATCATCAGAAAGGATGCATTTTTTACTAAATTGTTTTTCTGATTCATGTTATCACTGTGTGTCTTTTACCTGACTACACATTACCTCTTTTCTTATATATTTTCTATCTGCCAGTCGATTGGTTCCAGACCATTGGCAACAAGAAATTCGTTTGTTTTACTGAAATGTTTACATCCGAAAAATCCCCTGTAAGCAGACAGAGGACTTGGATGAGGTGCCTCTAGGATCAGATGCTTCGGATTATTCAACATGGATTTTTTCATCTGCGCCGGACGTCCCCAGAGCAGAAATACAATAGGACGGTCCTGCTCATTCAGAACCTGGATCGCAGCATCCGTAAACTGCTCCCAGCCGATCCCCCTGTGTGAATTTGCCTGATGGGCGCGTACAGTCAGAACTGTGTTCAGAAGAAGCACCCCCTGCTTCGCCCACTTCTCCAGATAGCCGTTATTGGGGATATAGCATCCACAGTCATCATGAAGCTCCTGATAAATATTCACCAGGGACGGCGGCGTCTCCACTCCTCTCTTTACGGAAAAACAAAGCCCATGAGCCTGCCCGTCATTATGATAGGGATCCTGACCCAGAATCACTACCTTCACTTCGTTTAACGGTGTAAAATGAAATGCATTAAACAGATCATCCGCAGGAGGAAAAATCTTCCTGGTCTGATATTCTGTCATCACCGTTTTATATAATTTTGCATAATACGGCTGGTGAAACTCTCCCTTCAGGGCTTCCAGCCAGTCACCTGAAATTGCTGACATACCTTATCCTTCACCTCTTATATTTTTCGTGGTCATCGTCTGACAGAAATTCCCCTGTCAGACAGATAATCCTTCACCTGAGAAATCTCCAGTTCTTTATAATGGAACAAAGACGCAGCCAGTGCAGCATCTGCTCCCCCTTCGGTCAGTGCATCATAAAAATGCTCCAGTGTACCTGCACCGCCTGATGCGATCACAGGAATGGAGACAGCATCAGCAATTGCTCTGGTAAGAGCCAGATCATATCCTGCTTTTGTACCGTCACAGTCCATACTGGTGAGAAGGATTTCCCCTGCACCCAGAGCTTCCACTTTCTTTGCCCACTCTATGGCATCAATCCCTGTATCCAATCTTCCGCCATGTTTGTAAATATTCCATCCGCCGTCTTCTCTGCGCTTGGCATCAATAGCCACAACTACGCACTGGCTTCCAAACTTGTCAGCCGCCTCACTGATCAGTTCCGGTCTGTCAATTGCTGCAGAATTTACGGAAATCTTATCTGCTCCTTCTCTCAGCAGTTTCTTGAAATCATCTACAGTACGGATACCGCCGCCTACTGTAAACGGGATAAATACATTGGCAGCAACCCGTCTTACCATGTCAACTACCGTATCTCTCTGTTCGCAGGATGCTGTAATATCGAGAAACACCAGTTCATCTGCTCCTGCTGCATCATAGGCTTTGGCAATCTCCACCGGATCACCCGCATCGCGAAGCTGCACAAAATTTACACCCTTTACCACACGTCCGTTATTTACATCCAGGCAGGGAATAATTCTCTTTGTAAACATTTTATTTTCCCTCCTTCTCAGTATTGCCGTCTTTTCCCACAGTAGCAAAATTTTCAAGTATCTTCAGTCCCCATTTGCTGCTCTTTTCCGGATGGAACTGGCAGGCAAATACATTGTCCTTTTCTACGGAAGCATGAATACAGGTGCTGTATTCTGTAGTAGCCTTTACAATCTCAGGCTCCTCTGCCTGCAGATAATAGGAATGCACAAAATATACATAGGTCTGTTCCGGGATTCCCTGAAACAGTCTGCCATTATTCTGAAAATGCAGGGAATTCCATCCCATATGTGGAATCTTAAGCCCGGGCGCAGGCGGAATCTTAACAATTTTCCCTTTCAGGATTCCAAGGCCTTCCACCCCCGGTGTCTCCTCGCTGCTTTCAAAAAGGAGCTGAAGTCCCAGGCAGATTCCAAGAAATGGCGTCTTCTTCTCTACAATCTCATGGATCACAGGTACAAGTCCGTATGTATGAAGATTCTCCATCGCCTGTCCAAAGCTTCCCACGCCCGGCAGGATTACTTTATCCGCATTTAACAAAGTCTGCGGATCGCGGGTTACTGTTGTTTCTTCCCCAAGATAATGAAGTGCTTTTTCTACACTTTTAATATTTCCGGCATCATAGTCAATTATTGCAATCATGTTATCCTCCTGATGTCATTATCTGTTTTCCTCATTATGGTAATCCAAAGGTTTTCCGGATCACATGTCAGACCGGAATAAAATATCCGATCAAAACGCTCCAATACAGTATAACCCAAAAACAGACAGTTGCAAAGTGCTTTCTTTGCTTCTGTCTGTTTTTATTCCGGTCATACTACCGGTTACTGTTCACTCCGTTCACAATACCCGGATATCTTATCACTGCCTGCAATCCAGAGTGAACCAGAACTCCACGCCATTATCATAATTGCATACCCCATATTTCTGGTTCATACTCTCAATGATTGCCTTAACAATTGAAAGTCCGATACCACTTCCGCCATATTCTCTTGTCCGGGCCTTATCTACTTTGTAGAATTTATTCCAGAGATTTGGGATATCCTCTTCCGGAATCGGAGTACCTGTATTAAATACGGTTACTTTCACACAGTCCTCTTCCTGAAGAACCTTAATTTCTACTTTTCGTTCTCCTTCCAGATGGTTCAGTGCATTGCTTGTATAATTGGTCACAACCTCTTCAATCTTAAACTCATCCGCCCATACATATACAGGTTCTGTTTCTTCAAAAATCACAGTTGCTTCTTTCTGTTCGATCATAATATGCATGGAACCAAGTACACCCCTGATCAGAGATACAATGTCAAATCTTTCCATCACCGGGGCATCTTTACCGGATTCCAGCTGATTCAGCGTCAGCAGGTTTTTGACCAGCTTGTTCATCTTTGAAGCCTCATCCATAATAACTTCACAGTAAAATTCCCTGCTTTCCGGATCATCGGAAATATTTTCATTCAGCCCCTCTGCATATCCTTGGATCAATGCAATAGGAGTTTTCAGCTCATGAGAAACATTATCAAGAAATTCCTTACGCATCTCATCAATTTTAATCTTATCTTCTATGTCTTTCTGAAGCTTGTTATTAGCCGATTTCAACTCTGAGATCGTGCTCTCAAGTTTTCTGGACATTTTGTTAAAGTTATCGCCAAGTACATCAATCTCATTACCTGCCCTGCTTTGATATCTGGCATCAAAATCCAGATCAGACATCTTCTCTGATAATTTGGTCAGTTCACTGATCGGGCGGGTAATACGATTTGTCATCACAAGAATCACAATACCGCTGACAACAATTATGATTATTCCTACAATGAAGTAAAAACTGTTGGAAATAGATGCACTTTCCTTAATACTTTCCAGAGGAGAACGGATCAGGAAATAGTAACCATTATCAAACTGTCCCCAGCATTCCACATATTCCATGCCTGCAAAGCGATCATGCACCTGCCACATGGTACAGGTATCTGTCTTTTTGAGCACACGACTGTGCTGCATATCCTGATCCAGATTATTAATATACCCAAACAGCTTACTGCGGAGCATTTTTGCCATATTATTCTCTCCCCAGTAATAATAACCGCTGTTTTCCTCATTTACTATGATCCAGGTAAGGTTATTTCTGGAACTGCTCCTCTCAATCTCATCCGAAATCTCATCTGTTGCCCCTTTTTTGTCCTCTTCTATATCTGTATCATACTGCAGGATGTCATCCAGATTCATCTGAGACAACACTTCTTTTGCCTCCTCCAGCACTTCTACTTTTTTGGATACATAATATTTTTCAAGAAAAAGACCATTGATCAGAGTAATGGTAAAGATTGAAAGCAGTAACAGACATATAAACACTACTGAAATCTGATGTTGCAGAGTATGAAATTTTTTATCTGTTTTTCCGGTTCCTGTCATTCGTCTACCTCAAACTTGTATCCCATACCCCATACAGTCTTTATATATTCACCTTTATCTCCCATTTTACTTCTGAGCTTCTTAACATGGGTATCAATCGTACGGGCATCTCCAAAGTAGTCATAATTCCATACAGAATTCAGGATCTTTTCTCTGGAAAGTGCGATTCCCTGATTCTCCAGAAAATATGTCAGAAGTTCAAATTCCTTAAAGCTCAGTTCCATAGGCTTACCATCCACAGTAGCCAGATGTGCTGCTTTATCTATAACAATGCCGCCTGCTGAAATCACATCTTCCGGATTATTCTGACCTGTACGTCTCAGAATTGCCTCCACTCTTGCAACAAGGATTTTCGGGCTGAATGGTTTAGAGATGTATTCATCTACCCCCAGATCAAATCCAAGAAGCTCATCTCTCTCATCACTTCTTGCAGTCAGCATAATAATCGGAACTTTTGAGTTCTTGCGAATCTCACGGCAAACTTCCCATCCATCCATCTTCGGCATCATGACATCCAAAATGATCAGTGCGATGTCCTTCTCCTCATAAAAGATATCCATGGCTTCTTCACCATTACCGGCTTCCAGTACCTGGAAATTCTTCTTTGTCAGGAAATCCTTTACCAGCTTTCTCATGCGGCTCTCATCATCCACCACCAGGATTTTTAATGTATCCATTTGATCCCCTCCGTTTTTCTTCATTATTTTCCGAAACAGTTTTTACTTTTTATTTATACTGTTTTCCGAGTATTGTTAAAATCCACGACTGTTCAGCGCCTTTACAGCCACAGCGCAAAATCCGGGAAAATCGCCCTCAGCAACAGATTTTATCTTTCATATGGTTACTATAGCAGAGATTTATGTAAGATTTGTGAACATATGACAGAAAAATTATAAGTATTGCTGTTCACAACACCAAATAGCCTCAAATATAAAAATCTTCTTGACAAATTCTGTTTTTATTTCTATACTGTTAATC
>QFCF01002012.1_pt1 | contig 13552 bp, 15 predicted proteins | sample 5346961 | NCBI WGS metagenome assembly QFCF01 (sample SAMN09062253, study PRJNA434731) | Human gut metagenome, whole genome shotgun sequencing project. | reverse complement strand
TTTTACGACCACTTTTTCAGTGGCGTCCCTATAGAGGTGAGGGAATTCTTGCTACGATTGTTAAATAATTGCAAAAAAGGTTTCAAATTATCAGAACTCTTGATGAGATAATGATAACATGAAACCTTTTTGCGTAAAGCGGTATGTTGGATTTGCTTCATGGGGACCGCTTCATATTTTATTTTTATGCACATCATTCTTTATGGGGTCTGACCCCAATGTTCAGCAATACCCACACGGTCACAATCCGAATCAGTTACCAACAACAGGTCAGCGTTGCACTTCCTGGCATACTCCATTGATAAGCATCCGGTATACTTCAAAATATTTGCAGCGTATCAACAGCTCCGATGCCATCCCCGGACGGTACTTCAGAACCCGCAGCGGCTGTCTCGGCTCTGCACTGCCGTGAAGATCTGCCACATCCAACGCCTTGTCGATATGCAGTTCTCTTTTCTTCCCGTCCTTTCCTATGCGGTCGTAATCATACAGCCGATAGGTCAGGTTCGAGCTTTCCTGGATTTCTGCAACGAGCGCACCTGCCCCAATGGCATGGATCGTGCCTGCAGGGATAAAAAACAGGTCATCCTTGTGAATAGGTACATTCTGCAGATACTTCATCACCGTGCCCTGTCTTTCTTATCAGTTGTATTTTCTATCTTATTTACCGCTCCAGCTCAAACTTCTGCTTATCGTGAACGTTGATATCCGCGCCCAGCTGTACTTCAATCGGAATGAAAGTGATCGCATACGATCCTTATATAAATGAGACTGCTGCTCAGGAGCTAAATGTAACACCTGTTACTTTAGAACAGCTTCTCAAAGATAGCGATCTTATCTCTGTTCATTGCCCACTTACAAAAGATACTTACCATCTTATCGGGAAAGAAGAAATGACATTATTAAAACCAAACGCTATTCTTGTGAATACAGCTCGTGGCGGAATCATCGACGAGGCCGCTCTTATCGAAGCACTGCAAAACGGCAAGATTTCTGGTGCCGGAGTAGATGTATTTGAAAACGAACCAGTTACTCCAGAACATCCATTACTCCATATGGATAATGTAATCGCAACTCCACATAGCGCATGGTATAGCGAAACTGCAATTCATACATTGCAAAGAAAAGTAGCCGAAGAAGTAGTTAATGTATTAAATGGTAATCCTCCTTTTAATTGCGTAAATATGAAATAATTGAAGCAAGCGTCTCGTAACTAGGTAATCATTCGTATATTAACATCTTATAAAAGCCATCTGATACTGTTCTTGGCTGTCTGCCAGATTCTCTATCAGATGGCTTAGTATTATTTTTTCAGTTTAGTACGGCAGTATTCCGGAAGATCCTCTGGTAGTGTAAAATAGTTTGTGTTTTTGGATTATAAAGTGCCACAGCACTTTCCATCTACTCTTTCAGGTTCTTTCCGGCATTGTATTCAGGCTTCAGCTTCTTCCGGCCACCGCCTGGTTTTCTTGTTTTCTTCATTTTACTCATGCAACTCCAACGGCAGTCCATCCGGGTCATGGAAGAAAGTCATCTTCTTGCCGGTGTAATCATCCATGCGGATTGGTTCACATTCAATCCCTACCTCCGCCAGCTCATTCACCGTCTGCTCCACGCTCTCCACACAAAATGCAAGGTGACGCAGCCCACAGGCCTCCGGGCGGTTCGCACGCTTCGGCGGGTTTTCTTCTGCAAAAATCTCCAGCTCTGTGTGCTCATTGACACGAAGATCTAGCTTCCAGTCCTTACGCTCTGGACGGTAGTTTTCCCTGATGACAGAGAATCCAAGCTTGTTCACATAAAAATCCTTAGCAACTTCGTAGTCAGATACGATGATTGCAATATGATGTATTTTTGATAAGTTCATTTTCTCACGCTCCACTTCTTTAAATTTTGTTCTTCTTTTATTTTCGTTATAAACTATACGGCAACCTTCAAAAAATACCGTGTGAACTCCTGAAGTTCAGTTTGTCCACACGGCATTTATTTTTCTTGGATTCTTGTTTATTTCAGTTTTTCAAGAATCTCGTCCGCACTCATACCGCCGGCTAATAATCTCTTAACCACACTCTCTTCATGGGGTCTGACCCCGCAGTGCTTTATTAATCCCGATTTTTTTGAACAAATCTTCTATCTTTATAATAGCTTGTTCTATTTCAGCCTTTGTCATTGCAGATTGGGAAGCTTTCGCTTTGCGAAATTCTTCGATATTGTATGAATTCTCCTGTGTGCACATCTGCAGATACATATTGAGTAAACATAGTTCTTTCTCAGAAAAATCCTTTACTAATTTTCTCAATTCCGCATCAGAATATGAAGATATTGGTTTTGAATCTGTAGCTTCCTCATCATAGGAATCGTAAGAAAAATATTTATTTGTAACAGATATTACTTCATAAGAGAAAGAGGATTCCATACCAAGTTTAACCTGATAGTTTAATACAGTAGGGATTGTGCAATGTAAATATTTACTGGCTAATTCAACAGTAAAAGGAGTTCCTGATTCTTCACATTCCTGCTGAATTTTTTTGATTTTTTCCAGTTGATTAGCTAGATATGGAGTTGTATTATATTTTTTGAAACTTACGAAAATGCAAACAGCATGTTTTATAGAATAGCGAAAAAATGTAGTCGCTCTTCCGAGATCAGGATTAAATCTGGGCAAGTCTGCTAAAACTTCAACCCATAATGACTGATATAACTCCTGAAATTCGCATTTTTCGAGTGTACTACGATAACTGTAATACAGTTCATACATTATATAATTATTCAAATACTCATAAATCAACTTATCTGCTTTATCGCGACTTCTTTTATCAGATGCATTTCTTTTCATTTGTATATAAGAATATAATAAATATGCATCGAAATTTGGATTCGTCTTATATCTTTTGCGTTCAGAACTGTTCTTCATAAATTTATCCTTTCATATTTGCCATACATTATTTCATACTGCTATTCATAGGATTCTTTCCTGTGTATATATAAGTTCCTTAAGCATGGCATCAACAACAGATTTCGGACTGTAAGCATAGCCAGTCCAAAAGAAGAATCCTTTCCTGGATTCAAATAAATTCCCATTCTTTATGGGGTCTGACCCCGAGAGTTTTTCCAAAAGTGCCGGATTTTCTATGCTAAGATGGAGGAGCCGGTTACTCCTCCATAACTTTTTATTCCTCAGCTAATCTTTCCTGGATATATGTAAGCTCCATCATCTTAGTTTTAATTTCTTCTTTATTGAGAAGTTTTGTCTTCATGGGGTCTGACCCCGAGAGTTTTTCTATCATCACAAAAGCGTATGGCAGCCGCCCACGCTTCAAAGGCATTTTCCATCAATACTGGTTTCATATCTTGCTTGTTCTTTTCTCTTCAAAAGACAGGTACCCATGTCAACGATGGGAGAAACACGTTCATCCTAACCGTTAACATGAGCGGTTCACTTGCTATTTAAAATGATTGAGCTGTTTCTAACTCGCAGGCTTTATCGTACAGATTATCATAATGCAAAGTCAGAATGTTTTGCTGGGTTACTTTGTTTCGACGATCACGATAAGTAGCTTCGTTGTAATCCTCACGCAAGCCTGCGACCACAGCGTAGTGGAAGCGGCTTGAATCATATTCTGAAAATTCCTTCGGAAGTGAGGATTTGTTGCTGTACTTGGTGATCGTTACAAACGATGCAGAAAAGTGTGCTTCGATTTCTGCTTTCCAATCATAAATTTGATAAGTACCTTTTCTAAAGGTTTCTCCCTCGTGTCCAGATTTCAAGGTTGTTCTTCCATTAGGGTGTTCAAGCTCGACAAATACAAACTCATATCCGCCAGAGCTTTTTCCTATCAACAAATAATCGGCAATGTACTTACCTAAAGCAAATTCCGGGAAGACATATGCATCGTGGTGACCAAAATTATAATACTTAAATACACCAGCAATAATATGATAAGCAGGTCTGTGATTAATAAAGCGAAGAACGTTTCTTCCGTTTGTATTTGCATCATGAATCAAGGCACAAAATTCTTCATTTAGTTGTTCCATATTACCTTCGTTCTGGAAATCAAACAACTCAATATGATTGTTAGGGAACAAACTATCATAGTGTCGAACTGCTGCTGGATACAATCGCCTATGATTTATCTTCCCAAATCCTCTGTCTCCGACAGCTTTTCTTTCAGTACACAAAATACCCTCATACAGTTGCATTTCCTGTTTGGTAGGAACGCTCTTTATATAGTCTCGTTTATATAAATTCATGATACTTCCTCGGATAATATCAAATAAAGCTTCCTCATGGGGTCTGACCCCGAGAGTTGTTCTTGCCAGTCTGGATGTACAGCTTGCCAGCAGCTCCTTAAATACTGCTTCGGCTTCAGCTTTCTTTGCTACTTCTCCGCAATCTGGGATGCATAGTTGTTCCACAAAACAAAACATTCGTTTTATGTCTTTTATTATGCACTTTTCTTTTCCAAAGCTATTTTTTCTACTTCTTCCAGAGTAAGCTCTGTGTACATTGCAATATCTTCATAATTAAGTTTACCATCTTCTATCATTAAACGAGCCATACGAATTGCTTTCATTTTTTCTGCTTCTCTTGCTGCTTCATTTCTCATATCTTCCATAGCTTTACACATAATTGCCACTCCTTTCTCATCTTCTTTAAAATAATGTACACGATCAGCCAGCACTTCGTAGTACATATCTTTAGCATTGGTACATGTAAAATCATGCATAAGTTTTCCTAATGCTGTTTCATCTTTTATTTGAGAGTTTACATATATAATATGCGATTGGTCATTGAACATTTTTCCTGTTTCCCTAACGATACGATCCACATGATATATTGGAATATTCTCTCCTAACACATCATTTTCTGTGATAAAAACCACATACGTTTCATTTAAATTTTGATATTGTTCACCCGGTTCTGTCACATTTGCATCAATCAAGCTACTATTATATCTAGCTCTCTTCACACCTGCACCTTTATCATCTCTTTGAATTTCAATATTATACACCTGATTTTGTCGATCCACTGCGAGAATATCCAAACGAACAGAACGCCCTTGTAAGTTTTTTATTACATATTGACTGCTCACACTTGTAACTTTAAGATCATCTCGTTTTAGTATAATCTGCAATAAAAATTCCACACAATTCTTATCTTCAAATACTTTGCTCATAAAATCATCATCTAAAAGACGAAAGCCACGTAATCTTTGAAGGTCTTCTTCGTGCTTTTGCTCAAAATCAAATCTTTCTTCCTCATTCATTGGTAACACCTTCTTTTCTCAGCTTATCCACATCTTCTATACTACCATCTTAACATCAATACACCCCTATTACAAGGACTGTATCCGCACATATTTTACTTTCTCTTGGTCAGTTTATTCAGGTAATCCAGATTTGTGGATTTGATGCGTGCCTGTTACAATGAGATTTTTTCCTTAGATGATTTCCGGTAATCTGTCCAGCGTTTTTTATTGAACAGGATGATGTCCATGATATTCATCCAACTTACGCACAAAAGAATTCCACGAAGCTATCTCTAAATTATCTGCTGGTTTACATTTTACAATTTCGTGGCTTTCTTCAATTGACTTGTCTTCTCTTTCAACTCCACCTATAGCTATATATTTAACATCTATATCCTTCTGTGGGTCAACCAATAGGTTTTTTCGAGGACCCACTAAATAATTTCCACTATATTCCTCATTGATTGCTTTATCCTTATCTTCATGTATCTGGGTTCTGAATGAACTGTAATTTCTGTTTATGTATTCCATATGATTTTTTAGTTGTGTAATTGCATCATTCATATGTACATTTAAACCCTGATAGTGATTGGCCTTAACAGTTTTAAAATCTGCACCTTTGACTTCCACAATGCAGACTTTCATTTTTGATCTTGATGTCAGCACTACAAAATCTGCAATTTTATCTCCAATAGGATAATTAGAAAAGCAGATATATTCCTCATACGGCTCCGCCAGATAATCTGCCATAAATGATAAATCTTCTTTGATCAACTTCTGAATTTTCATCTCCTGGCTATTTTCTTCAATTAATTCTATAAAATCTTCTATATTTCTTTGATTTTTATGTATTTTGTTTCGCTGAATTGTTATTTCTTCAGGTTCTTTATATACGTAATTTTCATTAATTTTTCCCATCTTATACCATATGTAATAACTATTACACTTATCCTTTCTGTATTCGTATCTATTTCATTTAAACGACTGTTTATAGAGGCAGGACACAATAATTTTTAATCTTCTTATCTTCATGGGGTCTGACCCCACATACTACAGATGCTTTCTTGCCTTCATTGTCACATAGTACACCAAACCACCGAGCATTCCACCTACTGTATTGTAGAAGATATCCGATAGCTGAAACGTACCCAATCTAAGCAATAATTGCAACATCTCAATGCTTACCGAAAAGATGAACGCTATCTTCCCGCTATACCACAGTATCTTCTTCCAGCCGTTTCCTGTCTTTTCTTTGAATGTCCACATCACTACCGAACTAAACGGCACCATTATGATCACATTCTCTATGCACTCAGTTGTAAGTTTCTGCTCGCCGTTCACTGTCTCCCAGATGCCCCAGCCACCCATGACCTTGGATAACGGATTCATCCACAAATTACGGTTCAATAGTGTTCGGAATAAAATCATCGAAGTCACAAAAAACAACAGAAACAACTTCCGAAAGAACACGCTCTCTTTGAATTTCTGATACCATGTCACTATGGCGCTCTTCCATCCTTTACCTGCTGCAGCAGGCTCATATGCATACAGGTAGAAAAACATTGCCAAGAAGGAAAGAAGAAGCGAGAATCCAAACGGCTCATAGAGAGCAGTCAGGATGTTTGTAAGGATCTTTCCGAGTAAATCAATCGTTTCTTTCATCGTCGTTTACAGATCGCTGAACAGGTCAGTCTTATACACGCCGTTCTCCAGCATCCTCTTGAAGCTATCCTTTACTGCTGCGACATCCTCATGATAGGTCATGCCATACCATGTATCATTTGTTTTCAGAACCTTCACAGATATCTTCCCATGCTCCAGCAGTTCACCGATGAAGATAGGAATCAGATATTCTGCCTTTAGTGGATTACCCGGCACTTCCTTCTCGAAGAATTCTTTGAATCCCTCTTCCAGCGTTGTAAGGAAATCAGGAGTTAAGCCCCACATATTCATGGAAACCAGAGAATCAACATCAACAGCCATTCCTTCTGCCTCTGCTACAGCTGCGGTCTTTACAATGTTCTTCGTTTCCACGACCTCGGTCAGGTTGTAATCCTCATCCATCTTGCAGATACCGCGAGTCACGCCACCGTTATCAGACAGCGTGTTCTTCAGCACAAAACCTGCCATACAGGACTTGCCGCCATTCACCAGATACTCATGAACAGCCTTGAAACCTTCTTTGCCATAGTAATCATCTGCATTGATGACGATGAACGGGGTCTTGATGACCTTCTTCGCTGCAAGCACGGCCTGACCAGTTCCCCACGGCTTTGTACGGCCTTCCGGCAGAGTCCCCGGAATATCGTTAATGTCCTGGAAAGCATAATCCACCGGCTCTAACTGCTTGATTCCTGTTCCGAAGCGGCTGCCAATACCAGCTGCCATGATAAGTAATGTTGTTTTCATAATTCTCCTTTCCATACCTTGTAGCGCCCAATGTGCCTTCCACAAAATTTTATGTAGTTATTAGAGCAGCGCCAGTAGCCTATGCTCTCGTTTTCGTTTATAGTTTCTTTAGAGAAAAATCATTTCTTCTTCATGGGGTCTGACCCCGAGAGGCTATTTAGAAGAAATCAAAGCTCTGGCTGTACAGAAGACCGCATAACTTTTGTTAGCAGGTTTTTATGTCTTTTTTATCTCAAATATTATAGCTTTTTCTGTCCATATCTGTTAGAATTGACAATGATTAATAACAGGGGCTGCTGCACATACAGATGCGGCAGTCCCTGTCGAATGGATGAGGAAAATTAAAATGAACACAACAGCAAATCTTGGCAAGGCACCCGTACGCACTCTGGTGCTCCAGCTTGCCATCCCTTCTATGACCGCGCAATTTGTCAATGTACTTTACAGCATTATTGACAGGATGTATATCGGACATATTTCCCAAAATGGTGCACTGGCTCTTGCAGGTGCAGGGGTATGCGGTCCTATCGTTACATTTCTCACTTCTTTTGGCACTCTGGTAGGAATCGGAGGTTCCATTACCATGGGAATCCGAATGGGAGAAAAAAATCATAAAAAAGCAGAACAGGTACTGGCGAATTCTTTTCTGGTGCTCAGTATTTTTTCTGTTCTGCTGACTATCAGCTTTCTTCTTCTAAAAGATAAGCTGCTTATGTGGTTTGGCGCAAGTGGGGCTACTTTTCCCTTTGCCAATACCTATCTGACCATTTATACAACAAGTACCTTTTTCGCACTGATGGCTACAGGGCTTAATTACTTTATCAACTGTCAGGGCTTCCCCCTTGTAGGAATGTTTACCGTACTGATCGGCGCAGGATGTAACATCCTGTTAGACCCGATTTTTATTTTTGGTTTTCATATGGGAATTTCCGGCGCTGCCATTGCAACGGTTATTTCGCAGATACTCTCCTGCATCTTTGCAATGACCTTCCTGTTAGGAAAAAAGGTTCCTGTAAAGATTACCTTCGGACAATACAACTTAAAAGTCATAAAAAAAATCCTTTCCCTGGGATTTTCTCCTTTTCTGATCCTGGCCACAGACAGCCTGATACTGATCTTTATGAATACAGTGCTCCAGAAATATGGTGGTGCTTCCCAGGGCGATATACTGATCACCTGTGCCACCATTGCTCAAAGCTATCTGCTTCTGATCACCTCACCTATGATCGGGATCAGCGGAGGTACACAGGCAATCTTGAGCTACAATTACGGTGCCAGATGCGTAAACAGGGTCAAAGACGCAGAAAGGAACATTCTAGGAGTAATGCTTATCTTTACCACCATCATGTTCCTTCTCTCCCGGTTCATTCCCCGGTACTTTGTTCTTCTGTTTACCACTGATCCACAGTATATCAGATTCTCTGTCTGGACCATCCGTACCTATACACTGATGATCATTCCGCTAAGCTTCCAGTATGTCTTTGTAGACGGGCTGACTGCCCTGGAATGTCCAAAGACAGGACTTGCGCTCTCCGTTACCAGAAAATCTCTTTTTGTGATCAGTGCAGCTGTCTTGCCCTCTTTCTTTGGTGCAAAAGCGGCTTTTTTCGCAGAACCTGTTGCTGACGGAATCTCTTCTGTCCTCTCAACAGTTGTATTCTTGCTTCTGATCAACCGCCACCTGGATAAACGCTGCCAGATGGATAAGGAAGCGATCCTGTAAATTACTCCTGTATCTCCGCATTTGGGAGATACAGAAATAAGTATAATTGTGCAGAAATCTATTCTATTTGATGCTTTCGTTGTTCCTACGCCAATCAAATCCTCTACTTCTTTTCTTGTAACGCTTCCATTTTTTCTCCTCATTCCTATTGTCAAGCGGATATTCGCAATCCGCTTCGCTACGCGGCTCTACACCGAATAACTGCTCCGCAGTTTATCAGAAGGAGCTTGCACTCCTCCTGATACAAGCAAGTCCCCACCCACTGCTGATTGCTTTTCGCAATTGAAGCAGAGTATATTCCATTTAATGTTTCCCAGGCCGGATTTGAGATCATGTATCACCGATTTGCACTGTCCGGAGACCGGATGTATCATCAGCTATATAACACTCTGGAAACTTATGAATATACAGGAAACTTCCTGAATCTTCTGTCCTCTGATATAATGGATGAGAAAGGAAATGATCTATCTGCAGATACTAATGGAAAACTTTATGTTTCTCTCTCAGCAAAAAAAGGAATCGTCATAAAAGATGAACAAACCACAGCAAAGCATGACATAAGCGGCAACCTGACCATGCATCCGTCCGGAGCGTGGGGACTGGCCTATTCCTATAGCAATGATACGGAGAAAATAACATTCCAGGATGGCAACATACTCAAAGAACCCTGGATCTTAACCTCAATGGATGATGACGAAGTACGAACCGGTATTTTTAAACAAGTCAGTCTGATTGAGATCGGAAATGAACATATTATGGTATACGGATGTCTTGTCGGAGATGATGCCCCATATAAAATAGCAGTATATGATCAGGATGGAAACCAGCAGTTGCTTCTTGGTCGTGATCCATCCGATGATTCTGCTTCTTTTGGCTACATCACTGGAGTAGCAGAGACAGCAAACGGATATATTGCAACAGATGGAAATGCCAGAATACTCTACTTCTGGTCAAAAGACGGAACTCTTCTCGGTAAAATACAATGCAGCGATATTTTCGGAACCAGATACCCCTGGCTTGAAGATATAAAAGTCGCAGACGATGGTTCTGCAATGCTTCTTATGACACAGAAACGAGAAGATGAATCCGCAAGTGAATTAATGGTATTCAGACTTACTGGTTTCTGATACATTGTAAGCAAATAATCATTCATATTGAGGTCTGCCTTTTACACCTTTCTGTGCAAAGGGCAGACCTCTGACAATTATCCTATCTTCTAACAAAAATATCGGATTTCTCCAAAATATTGAATCCATGCCTGTATCACATCATCATGTCTGGCCTCTATCATACGCATAATATTGCGAAGGGTATGATTTGCAATGTGGGAATTATTATTACAAAGCAAGCAATTACCCGTACTGGTTATCCGTATTATCAAATCCTCCCCCTTGTGAAAACTCTATAATCAAGTGCGCCATGGAATGTATAATTTCATCAAAACGACTTATTTCTTCATCTGAATACTGAAATATAACTTGAACTACTACTTTTGCGATGCCTGCCGCTACTGCTTCTCTACTGAGGAACTACCTGATCGTTGTCCTGACTGCGGAGCACAAACCTATAAAGAGAAGTCAGCGGTACGCTTAGCGAGTAACAATGAAATAGCAGAATTGCTTAGAATACGGAAAGAAGATAAGGAGAACACACAAAATGAAAGCACATAAATATTGGTCACTCGGCGCACTTGCCTGTATGGCAGGATGCTTCTACACAGGCTGCAAAAAGCTGATGCAGGCTCACAAGTATTTCGCTTGCGGCTCTCTGGTCTGCATGGGCATGGCAATCTACTCTGGCCACAAAATTGCACCGAAGAAGAAAAAAGCTGAAAAACCTGAAAAATGAGAACACACGCCCTCGCCGCAACAAGCGAGGGCTTTTTTTGAACTCCAGGAGTTCACTTTATTTCCGTCACAAACTATACACTTCCATCATGAGCCGAATTCCGACTTTCAGGCCTTCCTCAAAAGCGGTCTTCTCCCATGCACAGCACACCGTTCCCTGCCGATCCATGATCTTCTCCCAAAGCGGAATCTTATCTCCGACGTAGTCATCTACGAGCCTATCCATTCCATCCAGCCCTCTCAGCCACTCTTCCAGCTCCTTTTCCTTGGCCTTTGCAGTTTTCCCGGCAACTGTGTTTTTCTCTACTGGATTATTCTCCGTGTAATGCTCGTAGATCAGATCCAGCAGATTCTCTACCGGCGGGTAATACTCCGGCTCTGTTTTCTTCAAATACTCCTCCAGCATTTCCTTCAGTTTTTCTATAATGCTACCATCCTTCCCAACCGAGATTCACATCCTCAGTTACGGCACACTTCTGTACATAGTAACCTATTTTTTGCGGGTTTTCGGATGTCCCATCTTCTCCTTCACTTCATCCGGCACATCAATCAGTCCAAACCGATAGAACATCCCATAAATGTAAGTCACTCCCCGGATATCGCCCAGAGCTTTGGGTCTCTCTACTACTTCTTCTTTTATATTTCCTAGTGCCAAAAATATAGAACTCCATGCCAAACTCTTAATTTGTGTGAAATTCACACCCCAGATATACATGAAGATCCGAAGCGACTTCTGCTGCTGCTTTCTCCACCAGTTTAAACTGCTCTTTTACCTTCTCTGCTGATGTTTCAAACATTCGAAAGCGAAAATGAGGGGTTGCAATAATTGTCCTTACACCCTGTTCATATTCCATTCGGAGCAATTTTCCTGTTTCTTCTATGTCTGTGGCTCCATCGTCTACCCCGGGTACAATATGGCAATGTATATCATAAATTCCTTTTCCGGACATTCTATTACTCCTTCCTGATCACCTGTAAACGAATATATTTTCTGTCGGCAATGTTATTTATAATTTTCCTGTAACTGCTGACCATATTTATAATCCGAAAAATCAACCGGCTCCGTATGATCAATCTCATACAAAGCCGGTTGATAAATATTCATGAGTATTCTTTTATGAGTAATCTCTTATTATTCTTCTGCAGCTTCCTCAGCCGGTGCCTCAAGAGCTTTCATGCTCAGGCTGATCTTCTTGTCTTCTCCGTTGAAGTCAACAACCTTAGCTTCGATTTCCTGTCCGATTGACAGTACATCTGCAGGTTTGGCAACGTGCTCTCTGGAAATCTGGGATACGTGAAGGAGTGCATCTACTCCAGGTGCAAGCTCTACGAATGCGCCGAAGTCTGTCATACGTGCAACTTTACCTTTAACTACGTTTCCTACAGCGAAGTCCTCAGCTGCTGTGAGCCATGGATTTGCTTCCGGGAATTTAAGGGAAAGTGCGATCTTCTCTCCGTTGATCTCTTTGATAAGAACTTTAACTTTATCGCCAACAGTGAATACTTTCTTCGGGTTCTCTACTCTGCCCCAGGACATTTCGGAGATGTGAAGAAGTCCGTCTGCTCCGCCCAGATCGATGAATGCACCGAAATCTGTAACGTTCTTAACTGTTCCTTCAACTGTGTCGCCAACATGGATTCTCTCCATTAATTCTTTCTGTTTCTCTGCTTTCTCAGCGAGAAGAAGCTGTTTACGGTTACCGATGATGCGGCGTCTTCTCGGGTTGAATTCTGTGATAACGAATTCGATCTCCTGATCTGCATATTTGGAAAGGTCTTTCTCATATGTGTCGGAAACCAGACTTGCAGGAATGAATACTCTTGCTTCGTCTACGTTTACACAAAGTCCACCGTCAAGTACCTGAGTTACAGGAGCTTTTAATACTTCCTGATTCTCAAATGCTTCTTCAAGACGTTTGTTGCCTTTCTCTGCTGCCAGTCTCTTGTAAGTAAGAGTAACCTGACCTTCTCCATCGTTTACTTTGAGAACTTTTGCTTCCATTGTGTCTCCAACGTGAACAGCATCTGTGAGTACAAGGCTTGCATCGTTAGAGTATTCGTTCTTTGTGATAATACCGTCTGCTTTATAACCGATATTCAGAATAATCTCATCTTCTTTTACATCGATGACAGTACCCTGTACAATCTCTCCATTTCTGATAGTCTTTACGGAATCTTCCAGCATTTGTTCAAAACTTAATTCTGACATGTTCTTGAACCTCCTCAATAATTTTGTTTGGGGTGGAAGCCCCTGCTGTAATACCTACATAACTACTGCATTGGAACATTTCAGAATCCAAGTCTACAGGTGTTTGTATATAGTA
>QFCF01002005.1_pt1 | contig 13611 bp, 13 predicted proteins | sample 5346961 | NCBI WGS metagenome assembly QFCF01 (sample SAMN09062253, study PRJNA434731) | Human gut metagenome, whole genome shotgun sequencing project. | reverse complement strand
CCGTGATGTTCATTTGCTTTGCCAGATCGCTAACGCATAATTCCTGCCCCATTAAAAGCCATAGGATTTTCATGCGGCTGTAATCTCCCATAGCTTTGTGTAGTTCACTTAGCTGTTCTAACTCTTGCTGTGTCGGGGTTGAAAATGTAGGATTTTCTTTGTCGTTCATGTTTTGCCTCCTCTCTATATGAAGCTGTTTGACAGTTAAAAAAGTTATGGTTATTATTGTATCAGGAAGGAGTTGATTGCTATGGGACATTACAATCTGCCTCACAACCACGGACAGGATATAAAATGTGTTTTGGAAAAAATGCCTTTGATGGAGGACTTCAAGGATATATCATTTTTATTTCAGCAGCTTGGCGACCCGACCCGTCTGCGTATTTTGTGGCTGTTGTGCCATTGTGAAGAATGTGTGTGTAATATTGCGGCAGCAGTTGATATGAGTGCGCCTGCCGTATCACACCACCTGCGTATTCTTAAAAAGAGCGGGATCATAGCCAGCCGCAGGGATGGAAAAGAAGTTTATTACTCATTAGCCGATACGCCTCAGGCAAAACAGTTGCATAAATCCATTGATGCACTGTTCAAAATATCCTGTCCGACAAGTTTATAAGTGAAATGCGCCGTCCGCTATATTAGGAGAACGGCGCATTTTTTGTTTTGGAATAGCCGGACATTACCGATGAACCGAAGTGTCCAGGTGCTTTACACGCATAGCACGGATAGCGTTCAGAATAGCAATGATCGAGACGCCAACGTCAGCGAATACAGCCGCCCACATATTGGCTTTACCGATAGCACCTAAAATGAGTACCAGGAATTTAATTCCAAGGGCAAATACAATATTCTGATTTGCAATTCGGATCGTCTTTCGAGCGATTTTCATTACGGCTGCAATCTTAGAAGGTTCGTCTGTCATCAGAACAATATCGGCAGCTTCAATGGCAGCGTCAGACCCCAGAGCACCCATAGCAATACCAACATCTGCTCTTGCCAGTACCGGAGCGTCATTGATACCGTCACCGACAAATACCAGCTTGCCTTTTTCGCTTTTCTGTTTCAGCAAATCTTCCACACGGTCAACTTTATCAGCCGGAAGAAGTTCTGTATATACCTGATCCAGACCGAGGCGCCCGGCAACTTTTTTACCTACTGCGTCTGCATCTCCGGTCAACATGACTGTCTTGCGAATACCGGAGGATTTTAGATTTTTGATAGCTGTTGCTGCGTCTGCCTTAATTTCATCCTCAATTACAATACAGCCGGCATATTTTCCGTTGCAGGCCAGATAAACTACGGTCCCCACGGAAGAAGATGGAGTATATTTGATATGTTCTCTCTGCATGAGTTTTACGTTACCGGCGAGAATCTTCTTCCCATCAATCACTGCCTGGACACCGTGACCGGCAATTTCCTGAACATCAGAGATTCGGGAGCTGTCGATCTTTTTTCCATAAGCTGCCTTAATGGAGAGAGAAATAGGATGATTGGAATAGTCCTCTGCGTATGCGGCCAGCTCCAAAAGCTGCGTGTCTTTCATATTGACAGGATGGATTTCAGTGACAGCAAAGGCCCCCTTTGTCAATGTACCAGTTTTGTCAAAAACGACAGTCTCTGCATGGGCCAGGGATTCCAAATAGTTACTTCCTTTAACCAAAACGCCAATTTTGGATGAACCGCCGATACCGCCAAAGAAACTAAGCGGGATGGAGATTACCAGAGCACAAGGACAGGAAATAACCAGGAAGGTCAATGCCCTGTAAATCCATACGCTGAACGATTGATGTAAGATCAGCGGCGGCAGAATTGCCAGAGCCAGAGCCGCAAATACAACAAACGGTGTGTAGTATCTCGCAAACCGGCTGATAAAATTTTCTGTTTTGCCTTTCTTGTCGCTTGCGTTTTCCACTAAGTCAAGGATTTTGGCGACTGTGGATTCACCAAATTCCTTCGTGGTCTGTATAGTAAGAATACCTGTCTGATTGATACAACCGCTGATAACGTCCATTCCCGGCTCAACTTCACGGGGCATGGACTCTCCCGTCAGTGCGGAAGTGTCGAGGGCGGAGGTCCCTTTGACAATCTTTCCGTCCAGAGGCACACGCTCTCCGGGCTTTACAACGATGGTGTCTCCGATTTGCACCTCGTCAGGGTCCACCTGAACCAGTTTGCCGTCTTTTTCTATATTGGCATAGTCCGGGCGAATATCCATCAGGCTTGTAATGGATTTTCTGGATTTAGACACCGCATAAGATTGGAACCATTCCCCTACCTGATAGAACAACATAACGGCGACGCCCTCGGAATGTTCACCTAAGATCAGTGCACCTACAGTAGCAATCGTCATAAGAAAGTTTTCATCAAATACCTGTCCATGCAGAATATTGGTAATTGCTTTCCACACAATATCCCAACCGGCAACCGCATAGCAGATCAGGAATACACCCATTTCTGCCCATTCTGGTAAAGGAATGAAATTTCCAGCCAGAAACAGGGCTGCCGCCACGATAATGCGTGTCAGCAGATGTTTTTGTTTTCGTGTCATTACAATGTTCTCCTTTCAAAAAGTACACCGGCTACCAGAATGGCAGCCGGTGTCCAGCTTTTGTCATGCCTTAACGGTTACATCCGGCTCGATCTTTTTAATCAATGCCTTTGCTTCGGCCAGAATAGCGTCGAATTTTTCATCGGGTGCTTCCAGGACCATCTTTTGGTTAAGGAAGTTGACCTCTACATGGGTGACGCCATCAATCTTCTGTACGGCTTTCTGAATTTTGTCAGCACAATGGCCGCAGTCAAGATCGATCAATTTAATGCTCTTTTTCATGTCGAAAGACCTCCTTTCTTCATTCATTTGGTTGGTTTGACATGGCTGAACAATTAAAAGAATGTTTAATCGTCCATAGCCACAGTATATTCACGGAAATTCCTAAAGTCAACGGATTCAGGAGCGATATTCCCCTTTGGATTTGAAAAACTACTGATTGGATTAGTACCAAAAAAGGATTCCTTTTTGGATAAAAAAGACTTCTCTATGGAGCGGACAAGGAAAAGGGCTATATTGTATAATTAACTGCTCTAAGTACCCTTTTCGGGAGGTATGCTATGAATCCAAAATGTGTATTCGTAAAACGAGTGTCGGGGATAATTATTATTTTCAGCCTGCTTATCATAGTAGTTACATTCTTTGTTATAAGAAAACCGGTATCTATACAGAATTTTGTTAAAGATCATTCCGATGAGCTAACACAATATGCGGAGAGCATGATTCAGACCGGCAGTAACGGAAAGAGTGAAACTTATGGAGATTATGAAATGACATATTGGGCTACTACCAATATGGTGGAGTTCGTTGCAAGAAAAAACGGCATAGGTAGTTCAACTGTTTATGAAGGATTTTATTATTCTCCCGATGATAAGCCTCTTGGATTTCAAGGTAATCAGGTACAGTTTACAGAAAGTGATTCTGGGTGGACATGGAAAGAAAGCGACGGAGATAATTGGGAGTACACGGAAAAGATACAGGATCATTGGTATTGGTTTGAATTTCATTTTTAGTGGAATCATATAATGCAAAGGGGAGTTTGCCGTTGCAGCAAGCTCCCTCTCGTTTTTTAGAAAACATCTAAATGGAGTTGAAAGACTGCTTATTAGAGCGGACAAAAAGCAGCACAGACAGGTATAATAATGCACGGTCAAGTAATTACCGTTTGTGCAGATGTTATGAATGGGACGGCAGGTATTTTTCCCCCGAAAATGCCAAACGTCCCTTATCATAACGCTTCTTAGTCCCCCACGGGGGAGGGGAACTTGCACATGAAATATCTATTAAGAAAGAAGGGATGATTTTGCACAAGGAGCAATTTGACATTACGGGTATGACCTGCTCTGCTTGTTCTTCCAGAATCGAAAAGAGTGTAGCAAAGCTGCCCGGAATACAAGAAGTATCTGTTAATCTGTTAAAAAACTGCATGGTTGCTTCTTATGATGAATCGGTTCTGGACACAGCGGGAATCATTCAGGCTGTTGAAAAGGCCGGATATGGAGCATTTCCCAAAACGTCCGTTGGAAGTCAGGGAAAGGATCGGACAGAAAACCGGACAACAACCCCGGAAGTCAGTACAGCGCAGGCAGAATATAAAAAGATGAAGCAACGGCTGTTGTTATCTGCTCTTTTCACAATCCCATTGTTTTACATTTCAATGGGGCACATGATGGGCTGGCCTCTGCCTGGCTTTTTGCTGGGAATGGAAAACGCCATGACTTTTGCTTTCACGCAGTTCCTTTTGGTTATTCCGGTAGTATTTATCAATTTCAAATATTATCGGGTAGGCTTTAAGACACTGTTTCGTGGATCACCAAATATGGATTCTTTGATTGCGATAGGTTCCAGTGCTGCGGCGGTTTACGGTATTTATGCGATTTACAAGATCGGGATTGGCTTAGGACATGGGGATATGGCAACGGTTCACAGCTTTATGATGGACCTCTATTTTGAATCGGCAGGCATGATTCTGACCCTTATCACCTTAGGCAAAACATTGGAGGCACGTGCAAAGGGCAAGACTTCGGATGCGATTACCAAATTGATGAATCTGGCCCCTAAAACGGCTACGGTGGAGCGGGACGGACTTGAAATCCAGATTCCCATTGAAGAAGTCCAGTTGGGAGAAACGCTGATTGTAAAAGCAGGTGAATCTATCCCGGTGGACGGGATTCTTTTGGAAGGTTTTTCATCGGTAGATGAATCTGCTCTGACCGGTGAAAGTATTCCGGTTGAAAAGCATATAGGGGATAAAGTAATTGGCGCCACGATTAACAAATCCGGCTATTTCAAAATGCAGGCCACAAAAGTAGGCGACGATACCACGCTTGCACAGATTGTCCGGCTGGTAGATGATGCGACCAGCTCCAAAGCGCCGATTGCGAAACTGGCAGATAAAGTAAGCGGTGTATTCGTGCCTGTGGTTATCACTATTGCTGTGGTTGCCATGGTTGTTTGGTTATTGGCCGGGTATGGTTTGGAGTTTGCTTTATCTATTGCCATTTCCGTATTGGTTATTTCCTGTCCTTGTGCCCTGGGACTTGCAACGCCTACAGCAATCATGGTAGGAACCGGAAAGGGGGCAACAAACGGCATTTTAATCAAATCGGCGGAGGCGCTGGAAACTGCACATGGTATCAATACAGTTGTTCTGGACAAAACAGGAACTATTACCCAGGGTACTCCTGTTGTTACAAACATGATGTGCAGGGATGACACATGCCAGAAAGAGCTACTTCAAATTGCAGCGTCTTTGGAAAAGTTATCGGAACATCCTCTTGCAGACGCTATCGTATCTGAAGCCGAAAAACAAGGTCTTGCGTTCCTTCCGGTCAGTGATTTTCGCCAGATTCCCGGCCAGGGTATTACCGGCCAGATCGAAGGTAATATTTGTCTGGCCGGCAACCGGAGGCTGTTAGAAGCAAATGGTGTTCAAGGTGGTGCATTGCTGCAACTTGGAGAATCTATGGCCGAGGATGGAAAAACGCCCTTGTTCTTTGCCAGTGCCGGGCGGCCCATTGGTGTAATTGCCGTAGCAGATGTTGTAAAACCTACCAGCAGACAGGCCGTACAGGAATTGTCTGCACTGGGGCTGGAAGTAGTCATGCTGACCGGTGATAATGCAAAAACAGCAGAGGCAATCAGGCGTCAGGTTGGCGTTGACCGTGTAGTGGCCGAAGTTTTTCCGCAGGATAAAGAAAAAGAAATCCGCCGTTTACAGAATGCCGGGAAAAAAGTGGCAATGGTTGGTGATGGAATCAATGATGCTCCGGCACTTGCCAGAGCAGATGTCGGTATTGCGATTGGTGCTGGAACGGATGTTGCCATTGAGTCTGCGGATATTGTATTGATGAAAAGCGATCTTTTGGATGTCTCTACAGCGATCCAGCTTAGTAAGGCAGTGATCCGCAATATCAAGCAGAACCTTTTTTGGGCGTTTATCTACAACATCATTGGAATTCCTGTTGCTGCGGGTGTTTTCTTCATACCATTTGCCCTGAAGCTGAATCCGATGATTGGAGCTTTTGCTATGAGTTTCAGCTCTGTGTTCGTGGTAACGAATGCTCTGCGGCTGCGGTGGTTTAAGCCCAAACATACTTCCCATGATGAAAGTGTCATGGAAGGTCAGACAGTTATTGTAGAAAAAAGTAAAGGAGAAATTCAGATGGAAAAGACATTAAGTATTGAAGGTATGGTGTGCATGAATTGTGTAAAGCACGTGGATAAGGCACTGCGTGAGATTCCCGGTGTCCAGAATGTAGAGGTGGACTTGGGAAATAAGTCAGCGCAGGTGCAGTTAAGTCAGGATGTGGCCGATGCTGTGTTGAAAGCTGCCATCGAAGATGCCGGTTACGAAGTAATCGGCGTCCGGTAAGTGCCTATGAAAGCACAGAAAGGTGATATATCGCACAAACTGAAAATTGCACGGGGGCAGTTGGATGGGATTTTACAAATGGTTGACGAGAATCGTTATTGTGTAGATATTTCCAACCAGATTTTAGCGACCCAAGCCCTGCTTAGAAGTGCCAATCAGCAAATTTTGCAAGCCCATATCCGAACCTGTGTCCGTGAAGCATTACAGACGGACAATGATAATCCAAAACTGGAAGAAGCATTGAAATTGCTTGAAAAAATGATGCAGTAGCAATTTGGAGCGGGCAGGCGTAAATTCCTCCCGCTTCATTTTTGTTCCGTTTGGATTGGCATTTCTCCAATTAGGAGCGTACAAAACAAGGCAAATCTTATATACTTTAAGTGGTTAGACATGGCTAATAAATTAAGACCAGGAGGAATCAGTGATGAAACAGGCACTTGATACAAGAACAAAACTTTTAACAAAGAGTCCCTGGCCACTTATGATAGAACTTAGCATACCTGCGGTTCTTGGTATGGTGGTTGTTGGGCTTTATAACATGATGGATTCCATCTTTGTAGGCCAGATGGTAGGTGACGTGCAGATGGGAGCCATATCGGTATCTTATCCGTTTACTTTGATAAACGCCGGGTCAGCGGCAATGATTGGTGTAGGTTCTGCTTCGGTATTGTCCCGCGCTATTGGCAAGAGGGATGAAAATACCATTAAGAAGATCATGGGGAACCTTGTTGCAATGGTTCTGTTGCTGTCAGTCATTTATACAGTTGTGGGTATGGTGTTTACCCGCCAGCTTTTGTCTTTGGCCGGGGCCAGTGACAATATTCTGAACTATGCTGAAAAATATCTGCGGATCGTTTTTGCTGGTTCTTTGTTTGTGAATTTCTTCCAAAGTGCTAATATGGTAATCCGCGGAGAAGGACAGCTCAAAAAGGCTATGACGATCATTGCCAGCGGCGCTATTTTGAATATTATTCTGGACCCGATTTTTATTAAGATCCTTAACCCCTACGGTATGGGAATTGAAGCTGCCGCTTATGCAACCGTCCTGTCTCAATTTATCCAGGCTGCGGCTACATTGTGGTATTTCAGAAAGAAAAGTCCCAATGTAAAAATTGGGCGTATTCGCATTGACGGTGAATTGCTTCCCCAGGTTCTTTCTGTGGGTGTGTCTGCCCTTCTGATGCAGATTTTGACTTTGGTACAGCAGACAGTGATTTATCGTGTGGCTTCCAATTATGGCGGTGAAACTTCACAGCTTCTATTGGGTGCGGCACTCCGTTTTTGGAATTTTTCATTTGTCCCTCTGTGGGGTATCAGTCAGGGATTCCAGCCAGCCGCCGGTACGAACTATGGCGCAAAGGACTATGACCGTGTAAAAACACTGACCCGTGTTTTCATTATCGCAGCAACGATATTATCTCTGGTATTCTATATTCCGGTTGAACTGTTCCCGGACAAAATTTTGTCCATGTTCCTGACAACGCCGGGTATTGCCGCATCGGGAGCTACGAATTTCCGTATCATGTTCAGTACATACATTTTGCAGGGAAGTTTCCTGATTGCTGTTACTTTATTCCAGGCTTTAGGTAAAGCAACAAAGGCAACCTGGCTGGTGTTGTTCCGTCAGATCATTCTGTTTATTCCGCTTTGCGTGGTTCTGCCGATGATTGGCGGTATGGGTATCCGCGGTGTCTGGCTGGCGATTGCTCTGACAGACGCAATACTGGTTGTCATTACTATTTCCATGATGCTTTACGAATTTCGCAGGATGCCGGCAACTTTGAATGTGAAGCGATAGGAGGTATGTATATGTACCTTTGTGACGGAAGTATTGGAAATGATTATAAGGTAACGGATATTAAGCTGCCTACAAGTATCGAAAAAAGGCTGGAGGCATTGGGGATGACCCGTGGAACTTCTGTTACCGTGTTGAACAGTAAAAGCCGGGGGGTTCTGATCGTTAAGGTAAGAGGAACCCGCTTTGCCTTCGGGCGTAATATTACAAAAAATATATTGGTGAGGTAAATTCCGATGGGAGAAAATTTGACTATCGGTTTCATCGGAAATCCAAACTGCGGGAAAACGACACTTTTCAACGCTTATACAGGCGCAAACCTGAAAGTGGCAAACTGGCCAGGTGTTACCGTTGAAAAAGTGGAAGGTGCCATTAAAGACCATGATATGAACATTCGCTTGGTCGATCTTCCAGGCACATACAGCCTGACCTCCTATACAATGGAGGAACAGGTGTCCAGGCAGTTTATACTAAGTGATGAAGTCGATGTGATTATTGACGTTGCGGATGCCTCTGCTCTGGAGCGGAACTTATATCTGACTTTACAGCTTTTGGAGTTGGGCAAGCCGGTTGTGCTGGCGCTGAACATGATGGATATTGTGGAGAAGCGCGGCATGGAAATTGACACACACAGGCTGCCGGAAATGCTGGGAATTCCCGTTATTCCGGTTTCAGCCAGAAAACGGACGGGCCTGGATGTGCTGCTTCATGCAGCGGCACATCATAAAGATTGTAAGGACCCTGATTGTTTAATCCATCATCATAAATACAAACCGAAGCATAGACACGATCATCATTCGGAATATGCTATGGTTTACAGTGACGCCATTGAGGATAAGATTGACCTTATCATGGCAGAACTAAAAAGAAAATATCCCAACCTGACAAATTACCGTTGGCACGCGATCAAACTGTTGGAACAGGATCAGGAAATTACAAAACGCTATCCGGTTGATTTGCCGGATGTGATTGACCGGAACTATGAATCGGACATTATCAATGAGAAGTACGATTTTATTCAGGAGATCATCAATGAAGTGCTGGTGAATAAAGACCGGCAGGATGCGTTGACTGAAAAGGTGGACCGGGTGTTGACGCACCGTACCTGGGGAATCCCTATTTTTCTCGGTATTATGGCGGTGGTATTCTTTCTGACCTTTACAATCGGTGATTGGTTAAAAGGATATTTTGAAATGGGCGTTGAAAGTCTGTCAGAGCTGGTAAACAACGGATTGATTGCCGTGGGCGTCAATGAAGTATTGCGCTCGCTTTTGGTGGACGGAATCATAGCCGGTGTCGGTGGTATTCTGACATTTCTTCCCAACATTTTTATTCTGTTTCTGGCATTGGCCTTTTTAGAGGACAGCGGCTATATGGCTCGTGTCGCTTATGTTATGGAAGGGATTATGAGCAAGCTGGGACTGTCCGGTAGGGCATTTATTCCTATGATTTTGGGCTTTGGTTGTACTGTGCCGGCAATTATGGCGTCCAGAGCCTTAGAAAATCGGCGGGATCGGTTCAAGGTCATGCTGATTACACCGTTTATGAGCTGCAGCGCCCGACTGCCAATCTACATACTTTTCGCAGAAATGTTCTTTTCCGATAAAGCAATGCTGGTAGCATATTCCATGTATTTGATTGGCCTGGTAGTTGCCATCCTGGTGGCTGCGGTTATCCATCTGATAGACCGGAAACAATCTGAAAATTATCTGTTGATCGAGTTGCCAGAATATAAAGCACCCAGCAGCCGCACCGTAGCAATCTATGTATGGGAAAAAATTAAGGATTATCTCACAAAGGCCGGTACTACAATCTTTGTGGCTTCTATCGCCATGTGGGTTATCCTGAATTTCGGGCCGCACGGTTATACAACAGAAATGGCAGATAGCTTCGGTGCAATTTTAGGCCATTGGCTTGTTCCGTTCTTTGCGCCGGTTGGTCTTGGATTCTGGCAGATAGCGGTAGCTTTGATTGCCGGCATTTCCGCAAAAGAAGTTGTCGTGTCGAGCTGTGCTGTTCTCTTTGGTGTACCTAATATTAACTCTGGAGCCGGAATGAATACATTGGTAGGTATCTTAGGTTCTTCTGGCTTTGGACAGCTCAATGCTTTTTGCCTTATGGTATTTTGTTTGCTATATATTCCATGTGCAGCAGCATTGGCTACAATTCGCAGAGAATCAGGCAGTACAAAGTGGATGTTATTCTCGGCCGGATTCCAGTTAGTGGTTGCATGGATCGTCACGTTTGCCATTTATCAGATTGGATCACTATTATAATAAAGCAATTTGGTATAAATGAAAAAATTGTTTTGGCCTTTGGTAGCTTTTATGGTTTTTACATCTGCTGCATGGTGTCTGTTGAATCGCAGGCTTCTCAATAACAGACAATAAGGAAAGGAGTACGGAATGATTCTTACGACCATAATCGTTGCTGCAATAGTCATTTATGCAATATGGGCTGTTCGGAAAGTACGAAGGGATCACAAAAATGGTTCGTGTTGCGGCGGCAGTTGTTCCGGCTGTGCAGGAAAAGAATATTGCAGTAAATAAATCGCTTAGGAGCCAGTGTTTTTTTGAAGATGCTGGCTCCTTCATTTGCACTGTAGATATTTTTGCGTTATAATTTCCGATTGGAGTGATAATCCTCCTGATTGGGGCGGTGCAAAATGAAAAAAATCTTTATAATAGAAGATGCCAGTAAAAGGCTGGCAGAACAAATCAATAATACAGAAATGATAGAAAGGACTGCTATGAGTACAGACCCGATTACAAATTCAAAAGGGTTGTCTGCGGTCATTCCAAAAGATAATGATGGCTATTGTACTGTTTATAAAATGGATTGCACGGATGGACTTGGCTTAATGACGGTCTATCAAGTCTATCCTGGCATCCAGGTCATTTACAATGATTTTGAAGCTACAAGTTGTGAATGGGACGGAAATCTTGATAAAAACATTCTGGAAATCAACCATTGCCGGGAGGGGCGAGAAGGCTGCCGTCTTTTGAGCGGTTCGTGCCTATACCTTGGAGAAGGTGATATGTCTATCCATGCAATGGACAACTGCTCGCCTGAAATGTCCTTCCCATTAAAACATTATCGCGGAATATCCGTAGTAATTAACCTCAATACAGTAGCGGAAAATCCACCTGAAATTCTTTCTGAAAGTGGCATTGATATTCTGGACTTTAAGGAAAAGTTTTGTGCTGACGGAAATTGCTTTATCATGCGGACCAAAAATGAGATTGAACATATCTTCTCTGAATTATACTCTGTGCCTGATTTTTTGCAGAAATCTTATTTTAAGCTCAAAGTTCAGGAATTGCTTTTGTTTCTTAGCGTGGTAGATGTCTCAAAAGAAAAACAGCGGGAGCAATATACCTCACCACAAGTAGAGATTGTAAAAGAGATTCATCAGAAATTGGTTTCTAATTTACAAGAGCGGCCCACGATTGAACAGCTTTCAAAAGAGTTTCTTATCAATACTGCAACATTGAAAAACACATTTAAGGGCATTTACGGGCAACCCATTGGAACCTATATGAAAGAGTACCGTATCAGACAAGCCGCAGTGCTGCTTCGGCAGACACAGGCGACAATAGCAGAAATCGCCAATCAGGTCGGATATGAGAACCAGAGTAAATTTGCTACTGCGTTTCGAGATGTTATGATGATCTCTCCGGCTGAATACCGAAAGCAAAATATTGGTGAATAGATATATTGTCAAGACGATACTGTCGGATGGGGTTGATTGCTAACAAGCAAAACCAGTGGGTAAAACCTATTTATCCACTGGTTTTTTCTATCTGACGGGAGGTGATGACATGGGAAATTAGCGGTATTTGACTTATCTGAGAATGGCAGACAGATTGGAGAAAAGCTCTTTGTTTTGCTTAATGTGGACCAACAGCAGGAAATAATAGATTTTGCTCTTGAAGTAAAACAACGAGGGGGATTTATCGCTGCTATCGGACAAAAAGCTGACGGACAGCCTTTAACAGAAATTCGGGAAGGAGATTTATACCTTTGCTTGGAATACCGTCATGTATCTGTCCGCGAACAGGAAATTGCCCTTACAGTAAAAGAGTTTGACATTCTTGCATTGCTCATTATGAATCCCAAACGTGTATTTACCTATGAACTTATCACTGATTTGGTCTGGAATGAGGATTATACTTACTATTCCCGAAAAGCCATTAACAATCATGTGAGCAATCTGCGAAAAAAGCTGAAAATCAGACCTGATGATCCTGATTACATTAAAAGCGTTACCGGAATCGGGTATAAATTTGCATTACCATGACAAGGCCGTTAGGAAGAAGCCTCTTTCCTAATGACCTTGTTTTTTGATTCCAACTATGTTGAATTTTATCAAAATTTGCGGTCAGCTTGGACAAAAACAGAATGCTTTTGGAAAGGTTCGAGTAATCTGCTCGTTATAATTTCTTCCCATAAGAGGCCAATAATAGATATTCCGTGCCTCTTTCGTGGGGAGGGGTGTGCGGATGCTGCCAAAAGATACCGGACAGCTAAAATACTCTATTCTATATGCCCTATATGCCGTAATCCGTCTGTTATGGATTGCGGCATTTTTCAACTCGACAAGATTTGAGGTTTTTTTACATGCCTTGATTTGGTGCGTACCCATTGTTATATGGGTGCGCTTTTTTGTATCTTGCGGCAATATTACCCCACACTGCCGTTCCCCGCCCTCTGGTTTCGATTTTGCCAGCTATCAACTCAAAAATCGAAATTGGAGGACACTATAATGAAAGAGATCAATTTGAGGGATTACTACCCTTTTTATACAACAGATATGATTGTGGAAGTGCCGGACGAAGTTGCCGATCTGCTCTATGAATACAAATTGAGTGAGGCAGCTCATTTCCTGCGTACATACCGGCACAAGGCTTATTTTTCGCTGGACTATGATGCCAATGTTGAGCGTGACGCCCTGGTAATTGTCCTGACGCCTGCGGATATTTTGGAACGGAAAGAAGAAAATTCCAAGCTGTATCAGGCACTTGCCTCTTTGCCGGAGAAACAACGGAATCGGATTTATGCGCATTATTTTCTTGGCATGAGCAAATCAGATATTGCAAAAGCGGAGGGCATCCATAAGAGCCGAATTACTCGTTCTATCAATGCTGGCTTGCGAAGTCTGGAAAAATTTTTGAAAGAACTTTCCTGACAGACGGCAACTTTGCCCCCAAAAATGAAATGAATAATAGAGGGACATATTTTCGGCAGGACAAGCCCGGAGGGTGTGGCCGTGTGGCAGACGCCCCGGCACACCGCAGACGTGAATTGTCATAACTGCCCGCCCTCTCCTGTTCTTTGACAACTGAATATACGGTGTTATAGGTACTTCCCCTGTGTCCCGAGCGGCGAATAGGG
>QFCF01002001.1_pt1 | contig 13627 bp, 9 predicted proteins | sample 5346961 | NCBI WGS metagenome assembly QFCF01 (sample SAMN09062253, study PRJNA434731) | Human gut metagenome, whole genome shotgun sequencing project. | reverse complement strand
TAAATTTTGGTGACTCCGTAATTTTCTTGGTTTGTTCATGAAAAATTCATTGTTTTCCATAACGGAAAGTGTTAGAATATACAAGTATTGTGTATTATAGTAAGCGTTTGTAATGTTCGCATGCTGCTGACATGTCTGCTGTGGACGGAGTGAACAGAAATTATTCCGCACAGTAGCAATTGTTATATGGCAGCAATGCTTGTATAAAAAAGAAATAAACAGGAGTAAAACCTAATATGAATATGTTTTCAAAAGTATTCGGGACCCGCAGCCAGCGAGAGGTTAAGCGTATCATGCCTCTGGTTGAGAAAATTGAGAGCCTGCGCCCGGACATGCAGAAGTTAAGCGACGAAGAACTCAGAGGAAAAACAAGAGAATTTAAGAAACGTCTTGAAGAGGGAGAGACACTGGATGATCTGCTTCCTGAGGCATTTGCGGTTGTACGTGAAGCAGGCAAGCGTGTTCTTGGAATGGAACATTTCCGTGTGCAGCTTATCGGTGGTATCATTCTCCATCAGGGACGTATCGCAGAGATGAGAACAGGTGAAGGTAAAACACTTGTCGCCACACTTCCGTCATATTTAAATGCACTGGAAGGCAAAGGTGTGCATGTCGTAACAGTCAACGATTACCTGGCTAAACGAGATGCGGAAGAAATGGGAAAGATTCATGAGTTTCTTGGCCTGACAGTCGGTGTTGTTTTAAATGATATGAAGCAGGATGAGCGTCGTGCTGCATACAACTGTGATGTTACCTATGTTACGAACAATGAACTCGGTTTCGATTATCTGCGTGACAACATGGTCATCTATAAAGAACAGCTGGTACAGAGAGATCTGCACTACTGTATCATCGATGAGGTCGACTCCATTCTCATCGACGAGGCACGTACCCCTCTGATCATTTCCGGACAGAGCGGTAAGTCAACCAAGTTATACGAGGCCTGCGATATCCTTGCTCAGCAGTTAGAGCGCGGTGAAGCCAGCCATGAGATGACCAAGATGGCAGCCATCATGGGTGAAGAAGTTATCGAGACAGGTGACTTCGTTGTAAATGAAAAAGATAAGATCGTAAACCTTACAGAGCAGGGCGTTCATAAGGTTGAGAAATTTTTCCATATTGAAAACCTGGCAGATCCGGAGAATCTGGAGATCCAGCATAATATTACACTTGCACTTCGCGCCCATAACCTGATGCATAAGGATCAGGATTATGTAGTTAAAGATGATGAAATCCTTATTGTTGATGAATTCACCGGACGTATCATGCCGGGACGCCGTTACTCAGATGGTCTTCATCAGGCAATCGAAGCGAAAGAGCATGTTAAGATCAAACGTGAGAGCAAGACTCTGGCAACCATCACTTTCCAGAACTTCTTTAATAAATATGATAAGAAGGGCGGTATGACCGGTACAGCTGTCACAGAGGAGAAAGAATTCCGTGATATCTATGCAATGGACGTTGTAGAGATCCCGACTAACAGACCGGTTATCCGAGTTGACCATGAAGATGCTGTTTATATGACAAAGAAAGAGAAATTCAACGCAGTTGTCAATGCTGTAGTGGAAGCTCATGCGAAACAGCAGCCTGTACTGGTCGGTACCATTACGATTGAAACTTCCGAGCTTCTCAGCCGTATGCTGAAGAGACAGGGAATCAAACATAATGTATTGAATGCCAAGTTTCATGAACTTGAGGCAGAGATTGTCTCACAGGCAGGTCAGGCAGGAGCAGTTACGATCGCCACTAACATGGCTGGTCGTGGTACAGATATCAAGCTGGATGATGTGGCAAGAAATGCAGGTGGGCTGATGATCATCGGTACAGAACGTCATGAGTCCAGACGTATTGATAATCAGCTTCGCGGACGTTCCGGACGTCAGGGAGATCCGGGTGAATCCCGTTTCTATATTTCCCTGGAAGATGACTTGATGCGTCTGTTCGGTTCTGAGAGACTGATGAAGATCTTTACATCTCTTGGTGTTGCAGAGAATGAACAGATTGAGCACAAGATGCTTTCCAATGCAATTGAGAAAGCTCAGGAGAAGATTGAGTTTAACAACTTTGGTATCCGTAAGAATCTTCTTGATTATGATCAGGTAAACAATGAACAGCGTGAGATCATCTACAAAGAACGTCGTCAGGTTCTCGACGGTGAGAATATGCGCGAAGCAATCTATAAGATGATCCAGGATACAGTGGATACTTATGTTGATATGTGTTTCTCTGATGATGTAGATTCTGAAGAGTGGGATCTGAATGAATTTAACGGTGTTCTTACTCCGATCATTCCGATCAGACCGCTTACAGCTGAGAGTGTAAAAGGCAAGAAACGCGATGAGATCAGACATGAACTGAAAGAAGAGGCAGTGAAGCTCTATGAAGAAAAAGAAGCAGAGTTCCCGGAACCGGAGCAGCTTCGTGAATTAGAGCGAGTTGTACTTCTGAAATGCATTGACAGCAAGTGGATGGATCACATTGATGATATGGAAATCCTTCGTCAGGGTATCGGACTTGCTGCTTATGGACAGAGAGATCCGGTTGTTGAATATAAAATGAGTGCATTTGATATGTTCAACGAGATGATCACATCCATTCAGGAAGATACTCTTCGTATGCTGTACCATGTACATGTAGAGCAGAAGATCGAGCGTGAACAGGTAGCTAAAGTTACCGGAACAAACAAGGATGACAGTGCCGGTCCTAAGAAACCGGTTCAGAGAAAAGAAATCAAAGTATATCCGAACGATCCCTGCCCATGTGGAAGCGGTAAGAAATACAAACAGTGCTGTGGACGTAAGAATAAGGCCTGACTCGTTTATCTCAGTTGAGAAGACTCCCATTTCTGTATGTGGTGAGTTCATTACTACAGAGCGGGCAGTAATGATTTTGTAAAAAGAACATTGTGAGCAGATCATGTCTGCTGCAAAATAAAAGGGCTGAATCATGAGGCCCTTTTATCGTGCGCAAAAACACGTTAGCGCGTTGAATTGGCAGATTGTGAATATCTGTCTGAACTGTTCAGTACATCCACAGCTATGTGATTATGATTGATGAACAGTCACATAACAATTCCATAAAGGGGGAAAAACAGTATGAAAAGAGAGTCTTTCGGCTCACGCCTTGGTTTTATCCTGGTGTCAGCAGGATGTGCCATCGGTATTGGAAACGTGTGGAAGTTTCCGTATATCTGCGGGGCATATGGAGGCGCGGCCTTTATCCTGATCTACTTATGTTTTCTGGTTATTCTCGGTATTCCGGTTCTGGTAGCAGAATTTGCGGTAGGACGGGGAAGCCACACAAGTGTTGCGAAATGTTTTGACAAACTGGCACCTGCAGGAAGCTGCTGGAAGCCATTGAAATTTATTGGTATTATTGGATGTTATATGCTGATGATGTTTTACACAACAGTAGGAGGATGGATGATCTACTATTGTGTGAAGAGTCTGCGGGGAGATTTCGTTGGAGCGACTCCGGAAGCAGTAACACAGTCTTTTTCCGATATGCTGGGAAATGCACCGACGATGATGTTATGGATGGTGATCATCTGTCTGATCGGATTTGCAGTCTGTTTCATGGGATTGCAGAATGGTATTGAAAAAATCTCCAAAGTAATGATGAGTGCACTGCTTATCATTATGGTGATCCTTGCGGTTCATTCAGTAATGATGGAAGGCGCGGGAGAAGGAATCCGCTTCTATCTGATTCCTGATTTTCAGAAGATTAAGGAAGCAGGAGTTGGTAATGTAGTATTTGCGGCATTGAGTCAGTCATTCTTTACATTATCCATTGGTATTGGTGCCATGCTGATCTTCGGAAGTTATCTGGACAAATCCAGAAGCCTTACCGGAGAGGCGGTAAGCATCACCGTACTCGATACTTTTGTTGCGCTGACAGCAGGATTTATCATTATTCCGGCATGCTTCTCCTATGGAATCCAGCCGGATGCAGGTCCAAGCCTTGTTTTTATTACTCTGCCCAATATTTTTGCAAAGATGAGCGGAGGGGCTTTGTGGGGAAGTCTGTTCTTCCTGTTTCTGACATTTGCTGCGGTTTCAACGATCATTGCTGTATTTGAGAACCTGATCGTGTTTAATATGGAACTGTTTGGCTGGAACCGTAAAAAGAGTGTTGTTGTCTGCGCAGTTCTTGTTGTGATCTTAAGCATTCCATGTGTGCTTGGATTCAATGTACTTTCCGGATTCCAGCCATTCGGAGATGGAAGCAACATCATGGATCTGGAAGATTTTATTGTTTCTAATAACCTTCTTCCTCTTGGAAGTCTTGGTTACCTTCTGTTTTGTACCAGAAAGAACGGATGGGGATGGGACAATTTCATTGCAGAGGTGAATGCCGGTACAGGCATGAAATTCCCGAAATGTCTGAAAAATTATGTTGCCTATGGAATTCCGGCGATTATCATTGTGATCTATCTGAAAGGTTACTATGATAAATTTGCAGGTCTGGGAACAGCAGCACTGGCCGGATGGATGATCGTGGCACTGGTACTGCTGGGATTCGTATTCTACTGTGCGACAGCGAAGAAGAAAGTGAAATAATAAGCAGAGTGTGAATATCTGCACGACCTGAGAACAATAAAAGATGTAATTATGTCTGAGAGGAAAGATTCTTTCAGACATGGTTACATCTTTTTTGTGTTATGGAATTGTTGTGTAAAGGTAGTGGATGCATTATTTTAGAGGATTGCTATAATGAGGCAGTTCTTCGCTGGGGTTGGTTTTGAACTGTTTACGGTATGCCCGGGAAAAAGTGCTGTATTCTGCGAACCCGCTTTCCTGTGCTGCTTTTGTCACAGGCATTCCATTTGAGATCAGAGTACGTGCCATAAGAAGCCGCTTGTTTACAATATAATTATGAAGGGTATAGCCGGTTTCTTGTTTGAACTTCCGCATCAGATGGTACTTGCTTACATAATATCTGGCAGAAAGCGTTTCTACAGACAGATCTTCTTTCAGATTGTGGTTGATATACTGAAGGATACTGGCAATCTGCGAGTCAAAGGTGTAGGATTTTTTATCAAAAATGTACTGCTTTTCCAGAAAGATACGGTTCAGATAAACCATAAACTGAAGAAAAAGTGACTGTGTCAGGATTTCTCTTCCATATTCATCGGATTTTGCGGAATTTTCCAGTTCAAACAGGATGTCTTTCATCTTTTCCTGAAGAGAAGAATTCAGACGTACCAGATTATAGCTTCGGTCATTTGCTTTCTGGAAGCATTTCAGCAGTTCCTGCCAGGGAATATCGTTTTGGATCCAGAGAATAAAACGTTCATATGGAACAGATGGATCAATCTCCGGGCGGTGGATGGCATGGCGGTTTACCAGAAGAATGTCCCATGGTTTCAGTTGATAAGCTTTTCCTTCTATATGATAAGCAGCCTTGCCGGAGATGAAGATAACTACCTTGTGAAAATCATGATAATGGTAAGAGAATTCCTTTCTGGTCTGGTCTTTAAGATGAAAAAGTCGGAATTGTTCGTTCAGGTATCCTGTTTTTTCTGTCTGATAGAACTGTTCTGATAATAACATATCTGCCTCCGATATCTGCAATGATTATTTAATCGAATCAAGCAAGTCCCCTGTGGAGATTGTGAAAAGAAATAAGCAGTGGAAAGCAATAAGCGGAGGGAAAAGTTTGATTCATGGTACAATCATATCATTTAATGCGCAAATGTACAATTATTACTAAGAATGTAACAAATAGTAACGAATATATTTTATAATTTCTGAGAAAATATGCTACAAAGATATTGACATTATTACACGATAATAGTATCATACAATTACAAAGTAATCGTAAAAACTTTGTAACTATTTCGAAATAGGGTAAAGAAATAGAAAACTGAACAGAGAGGAGTGATGCTGCTGTAAGGCTGTTATATCAGAGAACTGATATAATGGTCTTTTTTGTAACACTTACAGAGCATTTTTTGCAATATTTCAAGCATTTTACTCTATATACATGGTAAAAATAATAGAATATAATGACTGTAAAGTCAGGATGTGATATGAGAAAATTGCCTGACACAAAATTAAACCGAATCAAGTAAGTCCCCTGCTTCAATTGCGAAGAGCAATAAGCAGTGGGTGGGGACTCAGACAAGTGGCGAAGTGAGTTGGAAAGATTGCCCGACAATTGATTATCGGTGCAGATACAAAAGCGGGAAGTATCCGGGATTATAAATCAGAAGGAGAGATATGGTTATGGCAAATACAATTATTATGAGTAAATATCAGGGACTTGGAAACGATTATTTGATTCTTGATCCGAAGAAAAATCGGGTACAGCTTCAGGGAAAGAAGATTGCACTTCTCTGCCAGAGAGGATTTGGGCTTGGCGCTGACGGTGTGCTTTATGGACCGGTAGAAATTGATGGAAAATTGGGTGTGCGTATTTTTAATGCAGACGGAAGTGAATCTGCCATCAGTGGAAACGGCGTGCGTATTTTTGCCAAATATCTGATGGATAATGGATATATTACTGAGAAAAAATTTGACATTGAAACTATGTCAGGCACGATTCATGTGGAATGCCTGAACAGCCGGGCAACGGAATTTAAAGTAAACATGGGAAAACCATCTTTTATCTCCAGCGATATCCCTGTTTCCGGTGAAGTTCGTGAAGTAATTAAGGAGAATTTCGTATTCCATGGAAAAGAATACAAGGCTACCTGCCTGACAGTTGGTAATCCACACTGCATTATTTTTACAGACAATGTAAGTGCAGAAGCTGTAAAGAATCTGGGACCTTATGTGGAAAATGCAGATGAATTCCCGGAGAGAATGAACCTGCAGATCTGCCGTCAGATCGACAAGGGAAATCTGGAGATTGAAATCTGGGAAAGAGGCTCCGGATATACAAAGGCTTCCGGAACAGGGAGCTGTGCGGCAGCAGCGGCAGCCTATAAGCTGGGACTGGTGGAATCCCGTATTAATGTAAATCAGCCGGGCGGAATGATACAGATCGATATGGAAGAGGACGGAACTGTCTATATGACAGGAACAGTGGGATATATTGCAGATATAAGTGTTGCAGAGAGCTTCTTCTCATAAATTACACAGGCTTTATGTGTAATTCAGTGTAAAGTATGATTACCCACAGTGTGAAATGATTGTTACGATAAATGATCATTTCACGCTGTGGGTAATTCTTTGTTTGTAATTTGCTTAAAGATATGGTATTATTTTAAACGAATTATTTACCAGGACTGCTATAATCTATAGCAATTCAGTCGGTTATCCACAGGGAGTCCGACAGAGAATATTTATAATAAGAAAGTGGGTGAAGCTGTGGTTGAATTAGACCAGTTCAAGAGCATTCTTGCGACTTATACAGAACCATTAGTGGAAGTGAGGGATTCACTTTGACCTGGCTAACAAAGAGCAGAAGGTCGAAGAATTAGAGCGCGAAATGGAAGCGCCTGATTTCTGGGATGATGCAGAAGTTTCCCAGAAGAAAATGAAAGAATTAAAAGACATGAAAGATGACATGGAGACCTATCAGAATCTGGTTACACAGATGGAAGATATGGAAACCATGATCGAGATGGGATATGAGGAGAACGATCCTGCACTGATTCCTGAGATTCAGGAAATGCTGGATGAGTTTCAGAAGGATTTTGACAATATCCGTATCAAGACACTTCTTTCCGGAGAATATGACAGTGAGAATGCTATCATTAAGCTGAATGCAGGTGCAGGCGGAACAGAGGCCTGTGACTGGTGCGGTATGCTTTACCGTATGTACAGCCGCTGGGCAGATAAGAAAGGATTTACCCTGGAAGTGTTGGATTATCTGGACGGCGATGAGGCAGGTATCAAATCGGTTACTTTCCAGGTAAACGGAACAAATGCTTACGGTTATCTGAAATCAGAGAAGGGAGTTCACCGTCTGGTGCGTATTTCTCCTTTCAATGCAGCAGGTAAGCGACAGACATCTTTTGTATCCTGTGATGTTATGCCGGATATCAAGAAGGATCTGGATGTAGAGATCAATGACGATGAGATCCGTATTGACACTTATCGAAGCAGTGGTGCCGGCGGTCAGCATATCAACAAGACATCATCTGCCATCCGTATCACACATTATCCTACCGGAATCGTGGTACAGTGTCAGAATGAACGTTCTCAGCACATGAATAAAGATAAAGCCATGCAGATGCTGAAAGCCAAGCTGTATCTTCTCAAGCAGCAGGAGGCAGAGGAAAAACTCTCCGGTATCCGCGGTGAGGTGACAGATATCGGATGGGGAAATCAGATCCGTTCTTATGTTATGCAGCCATATACCATGGTAAAGGATCATCGTACAAACGAGGAGACCGGAAATGTGGATGCAGTACTTGACGGAGGAATTGATATTTTCATCAATGCATATCTGAAATGGATCGCACTGAAGAAATAAAAGAATAAAAAAGGCTGTCTGAAATCAGGACAGCCTTTTTCGTGTTGAGGCATAATGATTTTACACAATGATTCAGCAGAATATATTTCTTGCGTATTTTTGTGTGGTGTGATAATATATCCAGTGTGTAAAAACAAATGTCTTTAAAGAACGGACAGGTAAATTGATATGCAGAAACCAGTAACAGAGAAAAAGAAATATTTTGTAGTGAGGGAACGAGCAGTTCCGGAAGTCCTGCTGAAGGTGGTGGAGGCAAAGAAGCTTCTGGACTCCGGCAAAGTGGACACTGTACAGGATGCAGCAGAGCGCACAGGAATCAGCAGAAGCTCTTTCTACAAATACAAAGATGATATTTTTCCATTTCATGAAGAGACAAGGGGAAAGACGATCACCTTTATTATCCAGATGGACGATGAACCGGGGCTTTTGTCGGTTGTCCTGCAGACGATTGCACGGTTTCATGGAAACATTCTCACCATTCATCAGAGTATTCCTATCAATGGGATTGCCACACTTACTCTGAGTGTGGACATTCTTCCGGGCGAGGGGGATGCAGAAGCAATGGTAGAGACGATTGAACAGAATGAAGGAATTCATTATCTGAAAATATTAGGCAGGGAGTAAAAGAAAATGATCAATGTAGCAATTTTAGGATATGGCACAGTTGGAAGCGGTGTATTTGAAGTATTAAATGAAAATAAAGAGAGCATTTCCAGACGTGCCGGACAGGAACTTCATGTAAAATATGTTCTGGATCTTCGTGATTTTCCGGGACAGCCGGTAGAGAAGGTTCTGGTCCATGATTATGAACAGATCGTCAGTGATCCGGAAGTAGATATTGTAGTAGAGGTTATGGGCGGTGTGGAGCCTGCTTATACTTTTGTAAAGAAGGCACTTCTGGCAGGAAAAAATGTCTGCACTTCCAATAAGGCTCTGGTTGCAAAGCATGGCCGCGAGCTGATGGATATTGCAAAGGAAAAGAGCATTAACTTCTTATTTGAAGCAAGCTGTGGCGGCGGAATCCCGATCATTCGTGTCATCAATTCTTCCCTTACAGGAGATGAGATTGACGAAGTGACAGGTATCCTGAACGGAACTACCAACTACATGCTTTATAAGATGAGCACAGAAGGCTATGAATTTGACACTGTATTAAAGGAAGCACAGCAGAAGGGTTATGCAGAGGCAGATCCTACCGCCGACGTGGAAGGATACGATGCATGCCGTAAGATCGCAATCCTTTCCTCTCTTGCTTATGAGAGATATTTTGATTTTGAAGATATTTATACAGAGGGAATTACAAAGATCACACCTGAAGATATGGAGTATGCTGCGAAGCTTGGCAGAACCATCAAACTTCTTGGAACCAGCCGCAGACTGGCAGACGGAACCTGTTATGCAATGGTAGCACCGTTTATGCTCGGCCAGAATAGCCCTCTTTACAGTGTAAATGATGTGTTTAATGCAGTATTTGTACATGGAAATATGCTTGGAGATGCCATGTTCTATGGAAGCGGTGCAGGTAAACTGCCTACAGCAAGTGCTGTAGTTGGTGATATTGTGGATGCCGCAAAACATCTCCATGTTAACATTGTGACAAACTGGAACAGCACTCCGGCAGTACTGAAACCACTGGATGAGGTGACAGGAAGATTTTTTGTGAGAATTAAAAAAGAAGCAGCAGAAGAAGCGAAGAAGGTATTTGGTGATGTTGAGATCATCAGCCTGGGACAGCTTCCACAGGAATGTGCGTTTATCACTGATGAAATGACACAGGGAGCATTTGAAGAGAAACTGGCTCAGATCGGAGATCAGGTACTTGCAAAGATTCGAGTTAAAGATTGATAAACTGACAGATTTCGTGTATCATATAGTGTGCCTGATAAGGTGGACACTGATACAATACTTCAGATAAATATTTGTACAGTGATTACTGTAAACAGAACAGGAAAGGGAAGATATGAGAATCTTCTCTTTCCTGTAAACTTATTATGGAGGAAGTAAAACAATGTTGATTGTCAAGAAATTTGGCGGTACATCGGTTGCAAATAAAGAACGTATCTTTAATGTTGCCAACCGCTGTATAGAAGAGTACAGAAAAGGAAATGACGTGGTTGTCGTTCTGTCCGCAATGGGGAAATATACGGATGAACTGATCACTATGGCAAGGGATGTCAATGAGAAACCGCCGAAAAGAGAGATGGATATGCTCTTTACCATCGGAGAACAGATGTCTGTTGCACTGATGGCAATGGCGATGGATAAACTGGGAGTTCCTGCGGTTTCCCTGAATGCTTTTCAGGTTTCCATGCATACGACAAGCAGTCATGGAAATGCACGTTTAAAAAGAATTGATACAGAGCGTATCAGAAGAGAGCTGGACAGCAAAAAGATTGTAATAGTTACCGGCTTTCAGGGAGTTGACAAGTATGATGATTATACGACTCTTGGAAGAGGCGGTTCTGACACAACAGCGGTTGCTCTTGCGGCTGCTCTTCATGCAGATGCCTGTGAAATCTATACAGATGTAGATGGTGTTTACACAGCAGATCCGCGTAAGGTTCCGAAAGCAAGAAAGCTCAAAGAGATCACTTACGATGAAATGCTTGACCTTGCGACTCTCGGGGCAGGTGTGCTTCACAACCGTTCTGTGGAGATGGCGAAGAAATATGGCGTGCCGCTTGTGGTACGTTCAAGTTTAAACAACAGTGAAGGAACTGTGGTAAAGGAGGAAGTTACAGTGGAGAGAATGTTGATCAGCGGTGTTGCGCTGGATACAGATGCAGTGAGAATTGCGGTAATCGGATTAAAGGATGAGCCGGGTGTAGCTTTTAAATTATTTGATACCCTTGCGAAGAAGAATATTAATGTAGATGTGATCCTGCAGTCTATCGGACGTGCGGGCAGAAAGGATATTTCTTTCACAGTCGATGGAAATGATCTGGATGATGCAGTTGCAGTTCTGGATGCAAATCAGGCAAGACTTGGATTTGCAGAGCTTCATTCTGAGAGAAATATTGCGAAGCTTTCCATCGTAGGTGCAGGAATGATGAGTAATCCCGGAGTAGCTGCAAAGATGTTTGAGAGCCTCTATAATGAGGGCGTAAACATCAACATGATTTCTACATCCGAGATTCGTGTGACAGTTCTGATCAATGAAAAGGACGGCGTGCGCGCAATGAATGCAGTACATGATGCCTTTGGTCTGGCAGACTGATTTAGGAGAATTACATGACATCGAGACGTGAATTAAAAAACTATGCGAAGCAGGCCATGTCAGGAAAATATGGGATACTGATTCTGGCATTTGTTGCAGTTCAGGCACTGGCTCTGATCAGCAGCATGATATCCTCGGCTTTATTTCCGGGAGAGGAAACAATTGACATTGTGTTGTCGTATGCATTTACATTTATTCTGACTCTGCTGATCAATGTGGTAGCGGCAGGTATGAATTATATGTATCTGAATATTGCCAGAGGGAAAGCATATTCATTAAATGATCTGTTTTATTTTTTCAGACATCACCCGGACAGAGTGATCGTTGCCGGATTTTTTATGGCAGTACTGAATCTGCTTACCATGCTGCCCTATACGATTTACAGTAATGCGAATCTTCCGGGTGAAGATGCTTCTGTGGAGGTGCTGATCACCTGGCTGTATACAGGTGTTGTTCTGATGATCGTTGGAATGATTGTTTATCAGATTCTGGTCATTCCTCTGGAGATGACTTATTATATTCTGTCAGATAAGCCGGAATTGAAAAGTACAGAGGCTATGAAAGAGAGTCTGGAGATGATGCATGGAAACTTCGGAAGATATCTGATGCTGAAGATAAGCTTTATCCCATTGATGTTTCTTTCTGTTTTTACATTCTATATTGCACTCTTGTGGATATTTCCATATATGGCCATGACAGAAGTAATGTTCTATCGTGATCTGACAGGGGAGCTTAAAGTGCAGAAAGAGGAAGAAGAACGTGTGGCACGAGACTATGTGAATCCCATGTTTGACAGCTATTCACAGAACGAACAGCCACAGGAAGATCAGACGCATCCGCAGCAGTTTTGGCGTGTGACAGGTGATTCATCAGTGGCTTCGGATGAGAACAAAGAAGTGCAGAATAATGCAGCAAGTGAGAATACCCAGGATAGTTTGTATGGTTCTGTGGAAAATAATAGAACGACACAGGATAACCCATATGATTCTTCAGAGAGTAAAGAAGTACAGGACAGCCTGCAGAGTCAGACAATTCCGGAAGAGGAAGAAGATAACGAACCAAAACCATGGGATGAATACTTCAATAGCTTGAAATAAAATCATAATATGAAAGACCTTTAACTGACACAATGTAAAAATGTTGATAAAGGTCTTTTTTATTTTTATTAATTTGGTTTTACTGAATTTTCTCATTTATAATGGTGGAAAAAGCTTATACGTAAATGGTATAATAGGAATAATTGCTGGTAGCATAAATATATTTGAGGAAGGTTTTTACAATTATGAACACAAATGAAATCAGTGGAAAACGTCAGATGGAGTTTCTGGCGGAGTTTGATTATATCAGAGAGGCAGGAACTGTAGGAGAGGAAAAAGCAGCAACGATTATTCAGGAAACATTGAATAGTTTTGGTGTGGAGAACCATCTGGAAGAGTTTTGTTTTGAAACTTTTCAGGTAAAAAAGGCGAAGCTTACGATAACGGAACCATATGCAAAAGAATACATCGTAACCGGATATGGAAGATGTGCCAATACAGATGAGAATGGACGGAATGAATCTTTTTTGTATGTGGAGAATGCTGATGAGATCAGCCTCGCAAATGCCAGAGGAAAAATTGTTATGGTAAATGACCCGGTAAGAAAGGAACTGTACCAGAAACTGGTGAAAGCAGGTGTAGCCGGTTTTATCAGTATTGCCGGTTCCCCATTGGACGAGGGCGTAGATTTGACACCGCGTGCATACAGCTTACCGAAGAATCTGCCAGGTGAAGGGAAAAAAGCAGCCGGGATAGAAGCGGCAAATTACGATAACAGAATTCCGGGTGTAAGCATTCATTATAAAGATGCTGTCGAACTAGTGACAAGAGGGGCAGCTAAGGCTTGCCTGTCCGTAGAACAGGAGACAGTGACACGTACATCCCGAAATGTAGTGGCACGAATCAAAGGAACAGATAAAGCAGAGGAGATCCTGACTCTTACTGCACA
>QFCF01001991.1_pt1 | contig 13677 bp, 11 predicted proteins | sample 5346961 | NCBI WGS metagenome assembly QFCF01 (sample SAMN09062253, study PRJNA434731) | Human gut metagenome, whole genome shotgun sequencing project. | reverse complement strand
GCCGAAGGGCGCAGTTGTCTGCACGGTAAAGGATACGGATTCAACGGATGCGCTGGAAAGCAAGCTGAACCAGATTGATAAGGATATTCTGAAAAGCCAGAAGGCAAGAACGGATTTATCTGCCTTTTCGGAGGATATTTCCCGTTTGGAGGATAACGTGAGCCGGACGGTGGATGCCTATGCAGGGCGTTCCATGCGGTCGAGCCTTTCCTATATGTATACGCTGAAAAGCCAAGTGACCTCCTTTATGGATCAGAGAAACGAAATTTGGCTGACAGAGAATGTGGATAGCCTTTCACAGCTGACAGAGGAAAGAAATGTGTACGAGCAGCAGCTGGCGCAGAACCAAAGTGCGCTGACGGCATCGGAGGCAGGTGTGCTTTGTCTGAGCTATGACGGGATGGAGAAAAAGCTGACACCCGACAAGGCGGAGCAGGTAACGGAAAAGCAGATCGGGGATGCAAAGACACAGTATATCTCCAAGGCGAAAAGCGTTGCCAAGGGCGATCCGCTCTTTAAGATTATTACGGATAACAAGTGGTATGTGGTTGCATATCTGCCGAACAACGCCGTAGCAGGCTGGGAGGCAGGCAAAACAAGCCGTACCCTGAATATGATGACGGAGGAAGAAACCTACAAAATCAGCGCAGATGTGGAAAGCCTCACCGCAGGAGATAAGCAGACAAAGGTTGTTTTCTCAAGCTATGAGCACATGGAGGACTTCATGGAAAGCCGCACGATTTCCTTCAGCTTAGAGGGGACTGTGACAGAGGGTCTGAAGATTCCCAATGATGCGATTGTGGAAAAATCCCTGCTGAAAATCCCCAGAAGCTGTCTGACGGAAAGCATGGGCAATACGGGTGTTTTGCTTGTGAAGGGAAGCAGCACGAAATTTACCGACATTACCGCTGTGACGAGCGATGAGGATGCGGTTTACATTGAATTGGAGGACAGCGGACTGAAAACAGGCGACGTTGTGCTGCAGGGTACAGGCGAGGATGCCGCACAGGTAACGCTTTCCGAGCTGCTGCCGCACGCAGGGGTTTATGTGGCAAACAGCTCCATCGCGAAGTTTGTTGTAATTGATGTTGTGGAACAGAATCAGGAATACGCCATCGTGCAGGCAGGCAGCACAACGGGGCTGCAGCCATACGATACGATTGTTTCCGATGCAAAAAATATCAAGGAGGGCGACAGCGTTTTTTAAGCGTCCGGATAGATAAAGAGATAGAAAGAAGGCAGAAATATGAGCGTAGTTGAAAATATTCAGAATGTGAGAGCAAAAATTGCGGCAGCCGCAGAAAAAAGCGGCAGAACGGCGGAGGACGTACTTCTGTTGGCAGTCAGCAAGACAAAGCCTGTGGAGCTGATTGGCGAGGCGGTGCAGGCAGGGTGTCTTTCTCTGGGCGAAAACAAGGTGCAGGAAATCATGGAAAAATATGAGCCGATGATGGAATATGCGCCGGAGGGAGAGAGAATCCACTGGCATTTAATCGGGCATTTGCAGACAAACAAGGTGAAATATATCATTGATAAGGTGGATATGATTCATTCTGTGGAAAGCCTGAAGCTGGCGGAGGAAATCGAAAAGCGCGCGGCACAGAAGGATATTGTGATGGATATTCTGATTGAGGTGAACATGGCAGCGGAGGAAAGCAAATTCGGCGTGAAGCCGGAGGATACCGAAGCGCTGCTCAGAGAGATTGCGAAAATGCAGCATATTCGCGTGCGTGGGCTGATGACGGTTGCGCCTTTTGTTGAAAATCAGGAGGAAAACAGAGAAGTTTTTCGTCAAATGAGAGAATTACTGGTTGACATGAACGGGAAAAAAATTGATAATATAAAGATGGATACCTTATCCATGGGGATGACGGGCGATTATGAGGTTGCCATTGAAGAGGGTGCGACCATTGTCCGCGTGGGCACAGGTATTTTCGGAGAAAGATATTATCCCAACAAAGGATGAGCAATAGAAACAGCTTAGGAGGAACGTATTGTGGCGAAGATTTTTGACAGAATGAAAGACTTAATGTTTGGCGAATATGAAGACGATGATGATTACTATGAGGATGATTACGATACAGCGGCACCTGCCCCTGCACCCGTAAGAGAGAATTATGGTCTGCGTGACGCAAGAGAGACGGAATACAGCGCACCTGCGCCCCGTAAGGCGGCTCCGAAGAACGCGGCAAATCCCCAGATTTACAGCGTGAACACAAGCGTACAGATGCAGGTAGTTATCATCAAGCCTGAATGTTACGAGGATGCACAGGAAATCTGTGACCAGATTAAAACCAAACGTCCCGTTGTAGTCAATCTGGAAAAGGTGGAATACCCCATTGCGCAGCGCATTATGGACTTTTTGAGCGGCACCTGCTATTCTCTGGAGGGTTCCATTCAGCGCGTAGCCAATAATATTTTTATTATTGCGCCAGAAAATGTGGATATTTCCGGTGATTTTAAAGAAGAATTAAAAACAAAAGGCGTTCTGCTCCCTTGGATGAACGGGACAAATGCCAGATAAAGGTGGTTTTGCGGATTGAATAGTATACAGGCATTGCTGATTAGTGCGATTGGTGTGTTTTTCTATGTATTGGAAATTCTCATCTTCGTGCGTATCCTGTTTTCCTGGCTGCCCTTCGGCGTTGGCTACAACAGCAGCATTGGGCGTTTGCTGTATCAGCTGACAGAGCCGATTCTGGGGCCTGTGAGAAATATGGTAGATAAATCCCCGCTCGGCGGCGGCATGGGGCTTGATTTTTCCCCTATTTTTGCGTTAATCCTGATGAGATTGGTGCAGACTCTTCTGGTTGCAGCCATTCGGATGTTCTGATGCCATGGACAGACAGGCATTATTGAAAAGCGTACCGGAGGGCGAGGAACGGCTGCTGTTTGCAAAGGCGCTGGATCAGGCGATTTTTGCGATGAAGCGCAGAGAGCCTGCGTTCACGGATTTCATGGATCGGGCAAAATGTGCAAGATTTCGGGAACGGCTGCAGGGACTTCGGGAGCTGGAGATTACGCTTTTCGGCGGAACGGAGGACTGCGAGCGGCAGATGATGGGCTTTTTTACAGAACCGCTTGCGGCAGAGGAATTCCCGATTAAAATTGTAAAAATCAGAAGAAAAAGTAAAAAATTCGGACAGACGGATCTGAGCCACAGAGATTATCTCGGCTCCCTCCTTGGGCTGGGCATTGACCGCGGCAAGGTGGGCGATATTCTGGTGGCGGAGGATACGGCGGTCTGCTTTGTGGCGGAGGAAATTTCGCCATACATAACGGCTGTGCTGGAGCAGGTTTCCAGAACCGCGGTAGTGGCGGAGGAAACGGAGCAGGCGGAGGACATTCCCCAAAGGCAGACGGAGGCAAGACGCTTAACGGTGGCATCCATGCGGCTGGATGCGGTGGCAAGTGAGGCGTTTCATCTGGCAAGAGGGAAAACGCAGACGCTCATCCATGCGGAAAAGGCACAGGTGAACTGGAATATTGTAACAAGCACATCCCATCTGTTAAAGGAAGGGGATTTGGTGAGCCTGCGCGGCTTCGGGCGGTTTCGCGTGAAGGAAATCGGCGGCAGAACCAAAAAAGACAGAATCGGATTGGAAATTGAAAAATATGTATAAGGAGGTTTTTTCGTGATCACACCGAACGATATCGCAACCAAGGACTTTAAGAAGGTAGCTGTAGGCTATTCCCCCGAAGAAGTAGATACCTTTTTGGATGACATCTATGAGGACTATGAGAAGCTGTATAAGGAAAGCCAGAAGGAAAAATCAAAGACAGAGGCTGTGGCTGAGGATACCGACCGGTTGAAGCATCTCGAAAAATCCATTGAACGTACATTAAGCCTGGCGGAGGCAGCTGCGGAGGAAACAAAGACGGCGGCAAAAGCAGATGGCGATGCCATCATCAACAGTGCGAAGCAGCAGGCAGAGGATATTCTGGCATCCGCAAGAACAAAGGCGTATGAGCTGGAACAGAAGATTTCCGGACTGGAAAGCCGCTACGAACTGATGAAAACAAGAATCAAGCTGCTGCTTTATGCAGAAATCGAGCTGCTGGACAAGGGCGAGGTTCTGGCAGAAAAAGAAGCAAAGGCACAGGAAACAAAATAAAAAACAGACAAGCTGCGGCGGGGTCTTCTTGCCGTGGCTCGTTTTGTATAATGCAAAAATCTTCCGAAAGGGTGATTGAATATGATACCGATTTTGATAACGATACTGCTGATTTTATTAGACCAGGGGACAAAGCTCTGGGCATTGGGAAGCCTGAAGCCGATTCACAGCATGACGGTGGTGGACGGCTTTCTGGATTTGACGTTTGTGGAAAACAGAGGGGTTGCCTTCGGGATGCTCTCCGGGCAGAGGTGGCTGATTCTGGTGCTGACAGGCGTAATCGCCGGTGCGCTGATTTATTTTTACCGCACACTGCCGAAAAAGAAGGCATATCTTCCCCTGCGCGCGGCACTTTTACTGGTGCTTTCGGGCGCGGTCGGCAATATTATTGACCGCGTATGCCGCGGCTATGTGGTGGATTTTTTTGAATTCACCTTCTTTGACTGGCCTGTGTTTAATGTGGCAGATATTTATGTTGTCGCAGGGGTCATCCTGATGGTGCTTCTGATTGTATTTGTGCTGAAGGATGAGGATTTGGATTTGAAGAAGAAAAAGGATGAATGAAATGGAATATTTTACCTTTGGGGCGGAGCAGGAGGACGTTGGGACAAGAATTGACGTTTTTCTTGCGGATGCCATGGAAAATCTTTCGCGCAGCGGTGTGCAGAAGCTGATTGAGGAAGGGCATATCACGCTGAACGGCGGAAGGACAAAAGCAAATTATAAGCTGCGGGAGAGGGACATCATTGATGTAGAGGTGCCTGAGGTGAAGGAGGTTGAAATTCTGCCGGAGGATATCCCGCTGGATATTTTATATGAGGATGCGGATGTCATCGTGGTGAATAAGCCACAGGGGATGGTGGTGCATCCGGCTCCCGGACATACGAGCGGCACATTGGTCAATGCGCTGATGTTTCACTGCGGAGACGAGCTGAGCGGCATTAACGGGGAGAAACGCCCCGGAATCGTGCATCGCATTGATAAGGATACCTCCGGGGTGCTGATGGTTGCGAAAAACGATATGGCGCATCAGTCTCTGGCGGCACAGCTTGCAGAGCACAGCATTACGAGAAAATATAATGCGGTGGTCTACAACGGCTTTACGGAGGACGAGGGGACGGTGGACGAGCCTATCGGCAGAAATCCACAGGACAGAAAGAAAATGGCGGTGACGCAGAAGCACAGCCGCCATGCGGTGACGCATTACCGCGTGATCGAAAGAATGGAGAAATTTACGCTGATTGAGGCGCAGCTGGAAACGGGACGGACACACCAGATTCGCGTACACATGACCTATATCGGGCATCCGCTTCTGGGTGACATGGTATACGGCCCGAAGAAGCAGCCGATTCACTTAGAGGGACAGGCACTGCATGCCCGTGTGCTGGGCTTTATTCACCCGCGCACAGGGGAATATCTGGAATTTGAGGCACCTTTGCCGCCTTATTTTGAAGCATTGCTGGAACGACTGCGGAAATAAGTAGGAGGGAGTAACATGCCGCTGCATAAGAAGGATTTTTTCGGCTTACGGGGAATGTCTGCGGATGATATCCGCTATATTCTTGGGACTGCCGAAACGATGAAATATATTTTGAACCAGAAGGATAAGAAAACACCGCATTTGCAGGGAAAATCTGTTATCATGCTTTTTTATGAGCAGAGTGCCAGAGCGAAGCTGGCGTATGAGCTTGCGGCGCAGTATCTCAGCGCAAATGTGATTGATATGACAAATACGGTACATTCCATTGAGAAGGAAAGCTTGCAGGATATTGGACAGCTGATGGATCAGATGGGGGCGGATTTTATTATTCTGCGTCATTCCATGGCAGGCGCGCCGAGGCTGCTGGCAAGCTGTGTGGAGGCTTCTGTCATCAATGCGGGAGATGGCTTTAATGAAAACCCCGGACAGTCTCTGCTTGACCTTCTGACGATTCGGGAGCAAAAGGGCGGCTTTGAGGGGCTGAAGGTTGCCATCATTGGGGATTTGCTGCACAGCCGCGTTTCCAAAAGCAACATCTGGGGTCTGACGAAGCTGGGCGCGGAGGTCTGCGTTTCGGGGCCGCCGACGCTGATGCTGCCTGCCATCGAGAATTTCGGGGTGGAGGTATATTATGATGCCAGAGAGGCGGTCAATAATGCGGATGTTATCCTGACAACACGCATGCGGATGGAGAAGCAGGATAAGAAGTCACTGCCTTCTCTGGATGAATATAAACGCCTGTTCCGTATTGATGAAAACCTTTTGCGCTATGCAAAGAAGGATGCCATTGTGATGCATCCCGGCCCGATTCAGAGGGGGATTGAGATTTCCTCCGGAGTGATTGACAGCAAGCAGTGTATCATCAATGACCAAATCGGGAACTCTGTTGCGGTGCGTATGGCAATGTTCTATATCCTTTCTCAGGTGGGAGGTGCGTTCAGATGAAGACAGTTCTGAAAAATTGCAGAGTGCTTGGAACAACCCATGATAAGGATATGCTCCATGATATTTATGTGGAGAATGGGATCATTGAAAAAATCGGTCTGAATCTTGAGGTTGAGGGGGCGAAGCAGATTGATGTCGGCGGACATACGGTGATGTCCGGATTGATTGACATGCACTGCAACATCTGCGACCCCGGACATGAATATATCGAGGATATCGCAACGGCTTCCCGTGCGGCACTGCGCGGCGGCTTTACAACGATTACCTGCGAACCGAATACAGACCCTGTCATTGATAATAAAACGGTTGTGGAATATATTGTTTCCAAATCGAAGGAAAAATCTCTGGTAAATATTTATCCCTACGGCAGCATGTCTATCGGCTGTAAGGGACAGGAGATTGCGGAAATCGGGGAAATGTACGATGCAGGGATTGTCGGTATTTCCGATGGGGATGAATTTACGGATTCTGCCGCATTCCTGAGAAATGTAATGATTTATACGAAGATGTTTGATTTGCCCGTGCTGACACATTGCGAGGATCGGTCGCTTTCGGGCGTGGGTGTCATGAATGAGGGCTATACGGCGGCATGCCTTGGCCTGACGGGGATGCCGCGAGAGGCGGAGGAAGTGATTGTTGCAAGAAATCTGAACCTTGCGGAGCGGACAGGCGTGCATCTGCATTTATCGCACATCAGCACGAGGGGTTCCTGTGACCTGCGAAACATGCCCACATTATTTTATTCTGACGGAGGACGCCATCGGGGATTATGATACATTTGCGAAGGTGAATCCGCCGCTCAGGGCAAAGGAGGATGTCTACGCCATTATTGAGGGGATTATGGATGGGACGATTGATGTTATCGCATCGGGACACAGCCCTACAAATATGACAGAAAAGGAACGGGAATTTGATGTTGCGGCGTATGGCATTTCTGCACTGGAAACGGCGCTTTCTCTGAGCTATACGCATCTGGTGGAGACGGGATATATTACGGTGGAGCATCTGATTCGGCTGATGTCCGCGAAGCCGGCGGAGATTTTGAAATTATATAATAAGGGAAGCCTGGCAGAGGGAAAGGATGCCGATATTATCGTGGTAGATTTTCTGGAAACCCACCGCATTGACCCGGAGCATTTTGCATCCAAGGCGAAATTTTCTCCCTTTGCGGCGGAGGAGGTGCGCGGCAAGGTGCTTTATACCATGGTTGGCGGCAGACTGCTGACCTAAATGAATAAATGAGGTGTAAATGAATGTATTTGAAACGATTGGATTTACAGGGTTTCAAATCCTTTCCCGAAAAAGTGAAGCTGGAATTTAACCCGGGGGTGACGGCGGTTGTCGGCCCGAACGGGAGCGGCAAGAGCAATGTTTCCGATGCGGTGCGTTGGGTGCTTGGGGAGCAGAGAGCCAGAAGCCTGCGCGGCGATAAGATGGAGGATATTATATTCGCCGGAACGGAGAACAGAAAGCCCCTTGGCTTTGCGGAGGTTTCCATTCTGATTGATAATCAGGATGGCAGACTGCCTTTGGCATACAGCGAGGTGCAGGTGACGCGGCGTGTGTTTCGCTCGGGTGAGAGCGAATACCGCATTAACGGAACGGCGTGCCGCCTAAAGGATATTCAGGAATTATTTATGGATACGGGCGTGGGACGAGAGGGCTATTCCATCATCGGACAGGGACGTATTGATGAAATTCTGAGCGCAAAGGGAGAGGAACGCCGCCGGATTTTTGAGGATGCGGCAGGCATTGTAAAATATAAAACAAGGAAAAACGAAGCGGTCAATAAGCTGGAAAAGGAACAGCAGAATCTGCTGCGTGTGGATGATATCATCAGCGAATTAGAGGTGCAGGTGGAGCCGCTGGAGAAGCAGAGCGAGAAGGCGAGGGAATACCTTCGTCTGAAGGAGCGGCTGAAGCAGGCGGAAATGACTGCCTTTTGCAGGGATGCGGCGCGGATTGCAAAAGAAACGGAAATGCTTTTGCAGGCGGAGCAGACTGCGGCGGAGCAGCTTGCACAAAGCCTTGCCGAAAGCGACCGGGAAAAGACGCAGGCAGCTTCCTTCCGAGAGAAAAATGAGGAACTGGATGCCCTTTTGCAGCAGCAGAATGGCAAAATGACAGAGTTGCGCGCGGAACTGGAAAAGACAGAGGGCGAGATTCGCCTGCGTGAGGAGCAGCGTGCCAATGACGAGGCAAACCGCAGCCGTATTGCCGGAGAAATGGCGGAAAAGGCGAAAAAGCAGACGGAAAATGAAGCGGAGCAGGAGCTTTGCCGCAGCAAAATGGCAGGACTGAAGCTGGAAATGGACGCAAGACAGGAGGAACTGGATGCCTTGCAGGAAGAATATGCATCCCTGAGCACTGTGCTGAGTCAGGATGAAACGAAGGTGGAGTCCTTTAAGGATGAAATTTTTGAGCAGATTCGGATTGGCACCGAGGCGAAGGGGGAAATCTCCAAGCGGGAGGCCATGCAGGAGCAATTTCTTGCCAGAAAGGCACAGCTTCTGGGCGAAAAGGAGCATACGGAAAGCAGACTGCATCAATTTGCGGTGCATTTGCAGGCATTGGAGAAGCAGGAGAATGACCGAAAGGAGCAGATTCGCTATCTGGAGCAGGAGCTGACTGCCTTGGAGCAGGACAAAAGGCATGCGCTGCAAGAAAAGCAGAAGGCGGAGACAAGCCTTTCCGTACAGGAAAGACGCGGCTCTGAGCTGCAATCGCGCTTAACATTGCTTTTTGAAATGGAACGGGAGCATGAGGGCTATTACAACAGCGTAAAAAGCCTGCTGAACTTGCCGGATGCACAGGAAAGAGGTATCTGCGGCGCAGTCGGACAGCTTTTGAAGGTGGAGGAGACCTACGAAACTGCCATTGAAGCGGCGTTAGGCGGCGCATTACAGAACATTGTTACCGAAACAGAGGAGGACGCAAGGGATGCCATTGGCTATCTGAAAAAGCGGAATCTCGGCAGGGCAACCTTTTTGCCTGTGACTGCCATCAAGGGCAGACCGCTTGAGGGCAGACAGGCGATTCTGGCGGAGGTTGGCGTGATTGGTACGGCGTATGAGCTGGTTTCGTTTGAGGAGAAATTCAGACAGCTTGCAATGTATCTTTTAGGACGGATTCTGGTTGTGGAAAATCTGGACAAAGCGGTACAGCTGGCGAAAAAATATCACCATCAGTATAAGCTGGTTACACTGGAAGGGGACATTTTGAACCCCGGTGGCGCAATGACGGGCGGCTCACAGCAGAAAAAGGCACTGCATGTTTTCGGCAGGAGCAGAGAAATCCGCAGCCTGCAGGAGGCTTTGCAGACGGCAAACCGAACCATTGAGGAGATGCGCGACAGGCTTGCGCTGGCAAATGAGGATTTGCAGGAGATTGAGCAGGAAACGGTTGAGAAAAAAATGGAGCTGCAAAGGGTTATGGTGACGCAAAGCAGTGACAGCGGCGAAAAGGAAAAAACACTGGCGGAGAAGCAGGAGGCTGCCGAAAAGCTTTCCCTTCTGGAGTTGGAGGAAAAGCAGCTGACGGAGCAGACGGAAAATGCTGAGAAGGAAATTGCGGCACTGCGCGAAAGGGCGGCTTCCTCGGAAACGGCAATGGAAGCGGCAAATGCACAGCTGACTGCCTTTCAGGACAGCCTGACGGGCGGCAAGGAAGAAAAGGACATGCTGATGGAGGAGATTACGCAGAAGAAAATTACGCTTTCTTCCATCGGGCAGAATGTATACAGCATGGAGGAAAAACTGCTGCGTTTGCAGGAGGAACAGAAAGCCCTCCGGACAGAGCAGAAAAAAGCAGAGGAGCAGGCGGCACTGTATGAAAAAAATACGGGTCTGCGGCTGGAGCAGCAGGAAACCCTGCAGCAGAGGGCGGCGGAGCTGGAGCAGCAGGCGGAGACCCTGCAAAGCCGACTGAATGAAACGGCGGCAGAGAAGCAGGAGACTGCGGAAAAAGCCGCAAAAGCCGAGGAAACGGCGGCAGAATGGAAGGAAACGGCAAACAAGCTGGAGAATGAACAGCTGCGCATTTTGGCGAAAAAGGAAAAGCTGGAAGAAAAGCAGCGCATTACCGCCCAGATGTGGGAGGAATACGAAATGACGCTGCGGATGGCGCAGGAATATACGGCAGGACTGCCACAGGAGCAGGAGCAGCTTTCCGTGAAGGAATGGAAAGGGAAAATCCGCGCACTGGGGGATGTGAATGTCGGTGCGATTGAGCAGTACAAGGAAGTGAAGGAGCGGTTTGAATTTCTGACGGCGCAGAGAGAGGATATTCTTGCGGCGGAGGAAAAGCTGCGGCAGATCATTGAGGAACTTTCGATTTTGATGGAGCAGCAGTTCCGCGAGCAGTTCAAGGTGATTTCCGAGAATTTCAGCGAGGTATTCCGCGAAATGTTTGGCGGCGGCAGGGCACAGCTCAGACTGACCGATGCGGCGCATGTTCTGGAATCCCCGATTGAGATTGTGGCACAGCCGCCCGGGAAAAATTTGCAGAACATGCAGCTGCTTTCCGGCGGGGAGCGCGCATTGACCGCGATTGCAATTTTATTTTCCATTCTGAAAATGAAGCCCTCTCCCTTCTGTATTTTGGACGAGATTGAGGCGGCGTTGGACGATGCGAATGTCAGCCGCTATGCGCAGTATCTGAAAAAATTTGCAGAGGAAACGCAGTTTATTGTCATTACCCACAGAAAGGGCACGATGGAGCATGCAGATGTGCTTTATGGCGTGACGATGCAGGAGAAGGGCATTTCCAAATTGATTTCCGTTGACTTTTCGGAGGCGGAAAAAAGTATTACAGCGTAAGGATGAAAAGGAGACCGAATATGGGTTTATTTGATTTTTTTAAGAAGAAAGCTACGGAGGAGCAGCCGCAGACAGAGGAGCAGCAGGAAGGCGTTCTGGAGCTGGATGGCGTGGAAGTGGAAACGGACGCGCAGGATGCGGATATTGTTCTGGATGTGGAGGATGGTCAGGATATGAACTGTGCTGTCCATGCAGTGATGGATGAGGAGGAAATCCAGATTGACCGCGCAGGAGAGGATATTCTGTATCGGGAGGAGGCAGAAGAAGCGCCTGCGGAAGCGGAAATCGAGATTACCTTCGAGGACGCGGACGGAGAGGAAATCCTGACGGCAGAGGATGCGGCGGAGGCCGAAGCAGTTCTGGATGAGCTGACAGAGATTGCAGGAGAAATTCTTGCGGAAAAGCCCCTTGCGGAGGATGAGGTTATCGTTGCGACAGAGGACGGCGAGATTTTTACGGCGGACAATGATGCGGACGGCAGGGCCTTTGTAGAGGAGCTGGCGGACGAGGTTGCAGAAGAGCTGAATCAGGAGGAACCGACAGAGGAAGCACAGGAAACACCTGCGGAGGAAAGCGCGGAGGAGGAAAAGCCTGCGAAGATGGGCTTTTTTGCAAAGCTGAAGGCAGGTCTGGATAAGACAAGAAAGAACATCCTTGGCGGTGTGGATGGCGTTCTGGGCGCGTTTACGAAGATTGATGAGGATCTGTTTGAGGAACTGGAAGAAGCACTTATCATGGCGGATATGGGCGTGCAGACAACAATGGATATCGTGGAAAACCTGCGAAAAAGGGTTAAGAGAGAGCATGCGACCGACCCTGCGGTAATCAAGGATATGCTGATTGATGAGATTACGGCGATTTTGCAGGAGGGCGCGCAGGAGGACAAAAATTTGCCCTCTCCTTCCGTTCTGCTGGTCATTGGTGTAAATGGTGTCGGCAAGACAACGACCATCGGCAAGCTGGCGCATAATTTTAAGGAGGATGGGAAATCGGTTCTTCTGGCGGCGGCGGATACCTTCCGTGCGGCGGCAATCGACCAGCTGGAAATCTGGGGGGAACGCTCCGAGATTCCTGTGATCAAGCATGAGGAAAATTCCGACCCTGCGGCGGTGGTATATGACGCAGTGCATGAGGCAAGAAAGCAGAATACCGACCTTTTAATCTGCGATACGGCAGGGCGTTTGCACAACAAGAAAAATCTGATGGAGGAATTGAAGAAGATTGCGCGTGTCATCGAGAGAGAATACCCTGCGGCACACAGAGAGGTATATTTGGTGTTGGATGCCACAACGGGACAGAACGCACTGCAGCAGGCAAAGTTGTTTTAGGAAGTGACGGATATCACGGGAATTGTGCTGACAAAGCTGGACGGCACAGCCAAGGGCGGCATTGTAGTTGCAATTAAGAGCGAATTACAGATCCCTGTACGCTATATTGGGGTCGGGGAAGGGATTCACGATTTGCAGAAATTTGATGCGGCTGAATTTGCAGGCGCATTGTTCGGAAGGGAGGCATAAGAGATGGCAGAGGAAAAGAAAATCGAAAATGCCGTTTATGAATATGATGTATTAGAGGAAAGAACGGAACGCCGTCCGGCGGCAGTGACCCCCTATGAACGGGAAATCTGTCAGCACATGGAGGGGCTGTTTCCGCATCGTGTGACGAGAGTGTATCGGGAGATAGATTCCGAATTTCTGAGTGTGAATGTTTTCGTGATGAAAGCACCCACGAAGAAGGATTTTCATGTGCTGTATACCACAGGGATGAGCGCGATGCCGATGAAGCTGCCGCAGGAATTTCTGCCGAAATATAAGGATTTGGAGCGCGCGGAGCTGCTGCTTTTTCTGCCGGCGGAATGGGATATTCTGACAGGATACGAAACAGATGCGGATGTGCCTGACCGCCTTTGGTGGCCTGTACGGCTGATGAAATATCTGGCAAGATTTCCGCACGAATTCAAAACATGGCTGGGCTGGGGGCATACGCTGCCGAATTCAGCCGATTGTGTGCCGTATGACGAAAGTACGAAGCTTTGCGGCGCGATGCTCGGAGCATTGCAGGAAAATATCAGCATGTTCCGTACGGAGGATGATACGCAGATTAACATGTACTGCGTGATTCCGCTGTATAAAGAGGAAATGGAGTACCAGAAAGCTGCGGGCACAGAGGCGTTGATGCAGAAGCTTTCTGCACTGAATGGGTATGGGATGATTGTGTTTCCGGACAGACCGAATGTCTGCGCAGAGGAAGAATAAAAGAAAAAGGCGTATGGAAAGATTTGAACCGAGCTGTTTTGTGCTGTCTGCACAAAATGACACGG
>QFCF01001977.1_pt1 | contig 13790 bp, 15 predicted proteins | sample 5346961 | NCBI WGS metagenome assembly QFCF01 (sample SAMN09062253, study PRJNA434731) | Human gut metagenome, whole genome shotgun sequencing project. | reverse complement strand
GCACGGTGGTGTGAGAGGTCGGGAAATCACTCAGATTTCCCTCCTACTCGATTGAGGAAAAAGAGATGAAGTTATTAAAACAAGTAGTATTGCTTCTTGCAATTATGCTTGCCATGGCGATGCCGGTATCGGTTTATGCAGCCGGGGAAGGGAACATCGACAATGGCGGTGGAGGTATGGGAGCAGGAACGGGAACTAATTTTTGGAGCAGCCACGATGAGGGTGTGCGCGTAACGGTAATCAGAGCCAGTGATGGTGCAGTTGCATCAGCATCCATTGACCTTACCAACAAGCATCCGACTGATATCCGGGTGCATTTTGGAAAAGTAAGCAAGACTTCCTACAGGAATGGCGCAGGACTTTCTGCAAGGATGGGAGGCTATACATTTTATAATCCAGCACAGTCCCTGCCACAGATTATCAGTACTTCAAGAGGAGGGGCAAACCTTACAGCCATCAAACAGTACTTTACGGACGAGCAGGTGATCAGAGCCATTGCAGGATATGTCGGCATGGATTTCCAGACGCTGACAAACGGAGAGTACAAGCTGTTATTAGAGCCGATTGCATATGTGACGTTTGAGGGAGTCCGGACTGCGTTTACCGCCACGGAAGCGGCAAAATACAACCAGTTAAGGGGCGGCCTGTTGCGAAAGAAAATGCCGTCCCTGTCCCATAAAAACCTGCCGCTTGCCATGTTTTTGGAAACATCGGATTTAGGATATCCGGCGTGGAGCGGCTCTAAGACAGAGAAAGCGAATGATGAGGATATCATCCGCACATTAGGACTTGGCATCGTGCGGTTTAATGAGGTGGTCACACCGGAAGTCATCGAAGCGGACTATGAATACCGTGTGGATACGGATGTGATAACGGCGGTCACGGTCAGTGGAGGACAGAGTGATCCGGACAACTCCGTCACCGTGACATTTTCTATTCTGGGAAAAAGCTACAAGGTTGAAAATGTGTATTACCCGGAGGACGGACAGCAGCTCGTGTGGGTAAAATGGCATACCCCGTCCACGGAACAGCACATCACGATTAGCGTGACCGCCAGCGGAGGCAGTGCATCCGTGAGCCGGGGAACCATCACGGCGAACATTGTGGATCTGGATGACAATCCACCGCCAAATCCTGTTGCAGATGACAGAAATGACAGCTACCGGAAAGAAAATGCAGTGATGCCTGTAAATCCAGAAAAGACACAGGCGGCATGGAGTGTCTGGAAAGCCAAGTGGAAGGAAAAATGGGTATGGCACAGTGACTGGAACTGGGAGTCAGAGGACCATTCGGCAAGCTGTGAGGCAGGATGCACACAGAGCCATGGACACTGGGAGGATGATGGCGAGTATGTGGATGAAGGCTGGTGGGAATTTGAAGAGAAACATTATTCGGCATCCCTGACTGCGGATATGCATCTGGTCACGGACGAGAAGGCACCGACTGCGGACGGCATGGTTACAAAAAGCGGGTATGGCGTGAATGTTTCCCTGAGTGCAAGGGCATCGAGCAGCCAGACATCTGCAACAACAGCACCGCAGACAGCAGTCAGTTATTTCCCGGAATTTTATTACGAAACCTACTGGCGGCTTTTAGAGAGAACCAGAAATGGATACAGTGCGGTCTTTGAATTTAAGAATAATGAGTATTCCACTTATTACCGGAGGACACATTTCACACCGGTCTGGATGCCGGACGGGGAGTACCGGGTATACACGTACCTGCTCGACTGCTGGACACCGGATGGAATGCTTTCCGTGAACCTGTCAGACGCTGTGCAGATATCTGGAAGCCTGTGGGATGACTGGCATATCGCACCACAGAATGTGAGGTAGGAAATGGGATATGAGAGAATCCAAAAGCCGGAAGGACTGCTCTACCATTACACCAGAAAAGAAAATCTGGAATCCATCTTAAGGGATGGAAGGATACGGAAATTTTGTGACAGGGAAACATGGTTCACAAAATCCCTTGCAGATACGCTGCGGCTTATGTCACTCACGGTGATGCAGGAGGGAGCAGCTTATTATGATGCGAGGGGCAGGCTGCAGCGTTACCCGGCATTTGTACCGGAGGATTATGTGGTTTTAGAACTTACCCCGCGCTACCAGAGCGGGGAATGGGTGATCTGGAATCAGGAACTTCCACCCAATGCACCGGAGTCCGTAAGGGAGCTTGCGGAAGAGTTCAGCCACTTAAAACTCGGATACCGTGGAGATTTAAAGTTCTGGGAGAATCCTGTCATTTATGAGATGACAGACCTTTTGGAAGAACCGGAACAGACCAGTGAAATGAAAATGCAGTAAAAAACAGAAAAAAGGAAAGGAAGATCAGATGAAGAAAAAGAAATGGATGATGATGGCAGTGATGGTGCTTGCACTTACGATGATGTTTGGAACTACGGTATATGCGTCAGGGAAAGGGGATGTGGCAGGCGCAATCGAGGGTACATGGCAGGATGCCTCCGCACAGATCAAGACAGTAGTCAATAAGGTGGTGTTCCCGGCAATCGACCTGATACTTGCCGTATTCTTCTTTGCAAAGCTGGGTACGGCATACTTCGATTACCGAAAACACGGGCAGTTTGAATGGGCGGCACCCGCAATCCTGTTTGCGTGTCTGGTATTCACGCTGACGGCGCCGACCTATATCTGGAAAATCCTTGGCATATAGGGGATGGTGAGAAAGAAGGTGTCAGATGTTTATATTTGATTTTGTTGCGGAAACCGTACTAGACCAGATCATCGACTGGCTGTATGGGAAGATCGTTGGATTTCTCAATGATTTTTTTGCAATGATGAACAATATGGGGGTGGAATTGTTTGACCTGCCGTGGGTGAATGCAATTACCACTTTTTTTAGCTGGCTTGGCTGGGCATTGTTTGTGGTAGGGCTGGTGGTCGGAGCTTTTGAATGTGCCATAGAGTATCAGGGAGGAAGGGGCAGTATCAAGGATACTGCCTTAAACTATGTCAAGGGATTTATGGCGGTCAGCCTGTTTTCCATTCTTCCGGTCAACTTATACTCCCTAAGTGTGTCGCTGCAGAGTTCCTTCGGATCGGCATTATCCGGCATTACAGATGCGGAAAGCATCGGGATGACTGCACAGCAGGTGCTTATGTCAGCCGCCATGCCGGGAGTGGGGAATCCGATCCTGCAGATATTCTGTGCCGTGATGATGGGGTATGCCGTGATAAAAGTGTTTTTCGGAAACCTGAAAAGAGGAGGCATCCTGCTCATACAGATCGCAGTTGGAAGCCTTTATATGTTTTCTGTTCCAAGAGGATATATTGACGGTTTTACCCAGTGGTGCAAGCAGGTCATTGGAATCTGTCTCACCGCTTTCCTGCAGTCCACCATGCTCACGGCAGGACTCATGATCTTCAAGGACCATCCTCTGCTTGGTCTGGGTGTCATGCTTTCCTCCACGGAGGTGCCGAGGATTGCCGGACAGTTCGGACTGGACACCAGCACAAAGGCAAACCTGATGAGCGGAGTTTATGCAGCGCAGACAGCCATCAACATTTCAAAAACGGTTGTCAAAGCAGTGGCAGCATAAGGCGGTGAAAGGATGGAGAAAAAGCTGGGGAGTCTGTTCGATGGGATCGGGGGATTTCCATTGGCAGCAAAAAGAAATGGCATACGGCCTGTGTGGGCGAGTGAGATAGAAAAGTTTCCCATGGCAGTTACCATGTACCGGTTCCCGGAGATGAAACACATGGGAGACATTACAAAACTGCATGGGGAAAACCTCCCGGTTGTGGATGTGATAGCCGGGGGTTCGCCATGTCAGGACTTATCCATTGCCGGGAGACGCGCAGGACTTGCGGGGATGCGTTCCGGTCTCTTTTTAGAGCAGGTACGCATCATAAAAGAAATGCGCAGGCAGGAGGAAAGGAGGAAAAACAGCAGTGGAAGGAGAGCAGATGTCCCTGTTCGACCTCGGTATATGGTCTGGGAAAATGTGCCGGGAGCCTTCTCAAGCGGAGAACCAAAAGGAGCAGATTTTAAGAGAGTCCTCGAAGAAGTCTGTGGTATATCGGAGGAGTCCGTATCTTTACCTGGACCGCCGGATGGGGCATGGACTCCTGCCGGGATTATTCTGGGACAGGAATTCTCTGTTGCTTGGAGAGTACTGGACGCTCAATTTTGGGGAGTCCCCCAGAGACGCAGAAGAATCTTCCTTGTCGCAGATTTTGGAGGCCACAGTGCCGGAGAGATATTATTTGAGTCCGAAAGCGTGTGGAGGCATTATCAGGAGAGCAGGGAACAGAGGGAAAAAGCTGCCGCCGATCTTGGAGGCGGCACTTTTGATGCAGGCACAGGAGCCGACATCGTGTGTCTGATGGATCAGGGAGGACAGCGGATGGATGTGTACCGGAACCTTATCGGTACACTTCTGGCACACAGTTCAAGCACACCGCCCATTATCATGGCGAGCAGTCAGGCAAATGCAGAAATCGGGATCGGATACTGTCCGACCATTACAGCAGCGGCAGGGATGGCAGGCAATAACCAGCCGATCCTGTTTGACAATCACGGACCGGACACCCGCTACAGCGGACCGGTGAAAGTGGCACAGACCATTACTTCTGCACTGGGGACGGGAGGCAACAATACGCCGCTTGCTGTTCATGGAGAACCCTACTGCATCGCCGGAAATGTCATCAACCGTCAGGATAAAAACGGGGGAAACGGCTGCGGCTATCAGCAGGGAGTCAGTTATACGCTGACAACAGAGGACAGGCACTGTGTGGCATACACGGATGACCTGCAGAGAAAAAAGCGTGTGAGGAAACTCATACCGCTTGAGTGTGAAAGACTTATGGGATTCCCGGACCACTGGACGGACATTCCGGGAGCAAGTGACAGTGTCCGGTACCGGGCATTGGGAAACAGCGTGGCAGTGCCGTGTGTGGAATATATCCTCTGTGGCATTGCTTATTTTTTAGAAAGACAGGAGGGAGAACGGGATGTACATATACCCGGATAATCTGAAATCGAAAGCGAGCATGTGGCTGTGGGAGCTAAAAGACCTTGCAGTGACAGGAATCATCGTACTGATATCCGTGTTTGCATTTGCCTATGCAAAACTGTGGTTCCCGATGGTGATAGCAGGTGTATACGCATTTTTAACGATACAGGTGGAGGATACCACCATCTTAAAATTTATCCGCTATGCATGTGCGTATTTTTTGGTGGAACAGCAGCATTATGAATGGAGGTATACCGCAAATGAAACGGAAGAATGAACAGTCCACAAGGGAGCTGATGGGGACAAAAGAACTGTCGGATTACAGCATCCGCACCTACCGGAAGGACGAGCTGGTCTATTTTCTGATCCAGCCGAGCAACCTGTCCGTGTTGTCGGAGGAGAGCCTTTCCGCAAGAATCTATGGACTCATGACGGTATTAAAAGGCATCACAGAAATCGAGATGATGTGCTTAAATTCCCGTGAAAATTTTGAGGACAACAAAAGATATTTAAAGAACCGCGCGGAGGAAGAAACCAACCCGACTGTGCGGAAACTGCTGGAACTGGATGCAGGACACCTTGACCGGATGCAGGTGCAGATGGCAACGGCGAGGGAGTTTTTACTGATTATCCGGCTGAGAAACCAGAAGGAGAATGAGGTGTTCGCTTACTTAAACCGTATCGAAAAAATGCTGGTGGAACAGGGATTTACATCCAAAAGAGCGGATGAGGAGGACATGAAGAGGATACTGGCTGTTTACTTTGAACAGAATGTCACAACGGAAAAATTTGAAGAATTTGATGGAGAGAGGTGGATCATTTTAAATGAATAACAACAGAAAGAAAAAAACACAGACACAGACACCGGGGGAAGAGAGGCTTAAGAGTTTCCTTGATATGATCGCACCGTCCGTCATCCAGTTTTACACGGATCATTATATCTGCGGGAATACGTTCCGCAGTGTCTGGGCACTCAGGGAATATCCGACTGCAACGGATGAGCAGGCAATCCTGCGCCATCTTGGGGAAAAGGATGGCGTGACACTGCGTATCTATACCAGACAGGTCACATCGGCAGAGGAGAAAAAAATCATCAGCAATGCGGCAAACAAGAACCGCATGAAACAGGGAAATACAGAAAATTTACAGGAGACAGTCACGGCAGCGAGCAACCTGCAGGATGTGACCAACATCATTGCGACCATGCACCGCAACAGGGAGCCGTTACTTCATACGGCTGTGTATCTGGAGTTATCCGCAGCGGACATGGATAAGTTAAAGCTGCTGCAGACCGAAGTGTTGACAGAACTCATCCGTTCCAAACTGAACGTGGATAAGCTGCTGCTGCGCCAGAAACAGGGGTTCCTATGTGTGCATCCGGCTGGCAGGAATGTCTTTTTGGAACAGTTTGAACGTGCGCTTCCGGCTTCGAGTGTGGCGAACCTGTTCCCGTTCAACTACTCCGGCAAGACCGATAAGAACGGATTTTATATCGGGAGGGATAAATTTGGAAGCAATGTCATTGTAGATTTCAACCAGAGAGCGGATGACAAGACCAATGCCAATATCCTCATCCTTGGAAACTCCGGGCAGGGAAAATCCTACCTGTTAAAACTGATACAGACCATCCTGCGGGAGTCCGGGATGAAAGTTATCTGCCTGGACCCGGAGCATGAATATGTGGATTTGACCGGAAATCTGGGAGGCTGTTTTGTGGACCTGATGAGCGGGGAGTATATCATCAATGTGTTAGAACCCAAAACATGGGATGAAAACGGCAGCCCGGAAGATACAGAGGCACCCTATGCGTTCCGCTGTTCCTCAAAATTAAGCCAGCATATCTCCTTCTTAAAAGACTTTTTCCGAAGCTATAAGAATTTTACGGACAGCCAGCTTGACACGATAGAAATCATGTTGGCGAAACTTTATGAGAAGTGGAACATAAGGGACGATACGGACTTTGGCAGGCTTACGCCAAAGGATTACCCGGTCCTGTCTGACCTTTACGATCTGATGGAGGAGGAATACAAGCATTACGATGCGAAGAAGAAACAACTGTATACCGCAGAGCTTCTGCAGGAAATCTGTCTTGGACTTCACTCCATGTGTAAGGGAGCGGAGTCCAAATTTTTTAACGGACATACGAATATCACGGACAGCAGCTTCCTGACGTTCGGTGTCAAGGGACTGCTTCAGGCGAGCAAAAATGTGAAGGATGCCATGCTGTTTAATGTGCTTTCCTACATGTCTAATGAACTTCTGACCAACGGGCATACGGCAGCCTGCATCGATGAGTTTTATCTGTTCCTTACCAACCTGACCGCCGTGGAATATATCCGCAACTTTATGAAACGTGTGCGTAAAAAGGACAGTGCCGTCATCCTTGCCAGCCAGAATCTGGAGGACTTCAATATCGATGGAATCCGGGAGTACACGAAACCGCTGTTTTCCATCCCAACCCATGTATTCCTGTTCAATGCGGGAAACATCGATTCCAGATTTTATATCGACACCCTGCAGCTTGAGCAGAGCGAATACACCCTGATCCGCTATCCGCAGAGGGGCGTGTGCCTTTATAAATGCGGCAATGAACGATACAACCTCATGGTACATGCACCGGAGTACAAGGAGAAACTGTTCGGAAGTGCCGGAGGACGGTAAGACAGGGATGAAGGAAGGAGGGATGCCAGACTATGGACATGAGGGAGCAGAAATTCGGCATTGAGATCGAGATGACAGGCATTACCAGACAGCGTGCTGCGGAGGTCATGGCAGCCTATTTTTCCTCTGCGGCCAGCTATGACGGCGGAAGCTATGAAGTGTACAGTGTCAGGGATGCGGCAGGCCGCAGATGGAAAGTCATGTATGATTCCAGCATTGAGGCGCAGAAAAAGGGCGGCGGTTATGCGGGGAGTGAGTACAAGGTAGAATTTGTTTCCCCCATCTGTGAATATGCGGATATCCCTGTCATACAGGAACTCATCCGGCAGCTCCGGCATGCAGGTGCAGTGGCAGGAAAGAATACAGGCATCCATGTGCATATCAACGCGGCACCCCATGATGCAAGGACACTGCGGAACATCACCAACATCATGTACAGCAAGGAAGATTTGATCTATAAGGCACTTCAGGTAGATGTAGAGAGGGAGCATCGTTACTGCCAGAAGGTGGAAGAGGACTTTTTGCAGGAACTGAACCGGAAGAAACCAAAGAGTCTGGAGGAAGTGAGCAGGATCTGGTACAAGGGGGTTGATGGAAGGCACAGGCATTACCATGAAAGCCGTTACCACTGTCTGAATCTGCACAGCGTGTTCCAGAAAGGTACGATTGAGTTCCGGCTGTTTAACTCCACCACCCATGCAGGAAAAATAAAGGCATATATCCAGCTCTGCCTTGCCATTTCTGCGCAGGCATTGAACCAGAAATGTGCCAGCCGGATCAAGACGGCCAGCACTAACGAAAAATATACATTCCGTACCTGGCTGTTAAGGCTGGGAATGATCGGGGATGAATTTAAGACGGCGCGGAAGTTTCTTCTGGAAAATCTGGAGGGCGGCATTGCATGGAAGGACCCGGAACAGGCTGTGAGACAGAAGGAAAGACTGCGTGCGATGAAAGAAAAGAAAGAACTGGAAATCGGACATGCACAGCAGGCAGACAGCATGGAAGAAGAGGTGCCGGAGGATGCACAGGGAATGAACATGACCATGTAAAAACAAAACGCAGAGAAAGGAAACAAGAATATGAACATGACAGGAAGAAGATATATTGCATATGGCTCGAACTTAAACCGGGGGCAGATGGCACTGCGCTGCCCCGATGCAAAGGTGGTAGGAACCGGGGAAATCAAGGACTATGAGCTGTTGTTCCGTGGAAACAGAAACGGGGCGGTAGCCACGGTGGAGCCGAAAAAAGGGGAGAGTGTGCCGGTGTTGATCTGGGAGATCAGTCCGAGAGATGAGTTTAACCTGGACCGTTATGAGGGATATCCGAGACTGTATGGAAAAGAAATGCTGGAAGTGGAGATGGATGGAAAACGGGAGAAAATGATGGCATATACCATGACGGATGGGTATGCCATGGGAGTCCCTTCGGAACATTACCTTGCTACCATCCGCACCGGATATCAGGAGGCAGGATTTGATGAGGATGTTCTGATGGCAGGTGTTGAAAAGAGCAGGGAGCGCATGAAACAGGAGATGGAAGCAGAGAGAATGGAGGAAGCACCATGGAGCCAGCAACTGCCGCTCTGATCGCAAGGGCAGCCATAGCAGCCGGGACCAATAAAAAAGTGTGGACAGGGATTGCCTCTGTACTGGCAGCCCTGTGCCTTCCGGTCATCCTTGCCGTCATGTGCTACATCAGCATTGCCTCCGGCGGAACAGAACATAACCGGGCGGCAGTGCATCTGGCATTCGATGGAGGGGAAATGCCGGATGGAATGCCTGCAGATTATCAGGCTTATGTCCGCCAGATGCAGGAAAGTTTTGCAGAGCTGGATGCCATATTAGATGACATCGATGGCATGACAGAAGGGGAACTGTGCGACAGGTATCTGGTCAAATCCGTTTTTTATTCTCTGTATTTCGGCGCAGACCGGGTACGGCTTGAGACGGATGATTATAAAAAATTCGCAGACTGTTTTGTGGATTATGAGGAACGGATACAAAACATAGAGCAGGAGGACGGGACCGTCACGCTGGAAAAATATACCGTGGCAGTTGCCATTGGGGATAAGACAAAAATCTTCCAAAAACTTGCATCCGACTATGGAATTACCGCAACTTATGAACAACAGTCCAATGCAGTCAATGTGTGGTATGTGGCAAAGTATGACACGGCGGCCCCGACAGAGGGAGATGAATTTTCCGACTGGAGCGGCTGGAACGGGGCAGGGGATATCCCTGTGTATGATCTGCCAGCCAACGGGAATGGAAGTGATATCGTACAGCTTGCATTATCGAGACTGGGGCATCCGTACTCGCAGGCACTCCGCGGAACCGGGAATTATGTGGACTGCAGTTATCTGACGCTGTGGTGTTACAGGCAGATAGGAATCTCCCTGCCGGGAACGGCGGCAGAGCAGGGAAGATATATGGTGGAGCATAACCTGACGGTTGCAAAGGAATCACTGCAGCCGGGGGACCTTGTGTTCTGGAGCCACAAACCAAACGGAAGATACATGGACATCACGCATGTGGGAATCTATGCCGGGGATGGCATGGTCGTGGATGCGTCCTATTCCAAAGGGAAGGTGGTGTACCGTCCCCTGTTTGATAACGATAAGCAGGTACTGTATGGCAGGCCACAGTAAATTTTTTTGATGCCGCAGGCATCTGTTTTCCGCCAGAAAATAGAAATGAAGGAGGAGCGATATGGCAGAAAAAGAAATAAAAATCACATTTGCCGGGGAGAAACTGGAGGCATTAAGTTTCTTTCTGGCAGAGCAGGGAGGAAAAACCGTGGAGGAGCTGTTGAAGAGCCATCTCGATAAATCTTATGAGAAAAATGTTCCTGCACAGGTCAGAAAATTTGTGGAGAGCAGGATGGAAACTCCACAGGAGACAGCAAATCAGGAGCAGGAATCCCAGAGAATGGGAGGCACAAGACAACAGAGAGCATCCGGCAGACGGAGCAGGGAGACACAGAATCAGGAAGAGCAGCCGAGAGAGCCAGTGCCGGAAACCGTGGAAGAGACAGCAGAAAATACGATGAACATGGGAATGTGAGGAGTATAAGTGAACGGATATGAAGAGAAAATAAAAGACCGTCTGTTTCTGGAAGTGTGCAATGCGGCAGGCAGAGAGGAATGGGACGGACTGGCGCATCAGCAGAAGGAAAACCTCATGCTGGTATGCCGTCTCAGCGGGTATGACGAAAAGTTTCAGAGGGACTGCGGACTTGTCACCAGAGAGCAGATGGAGCATTGGGGGATAGAAGAAGAGGTGCTTTTTCAGGATGCATGGGCAAATATGTTTGCAAAACGTCCGCCGCTCCTTATGGATTTTGAGGATGCCTACGGGCATCACTATGACCAGAATATCCTTTCGATGGAGAAAAAACCGGAGAGAATCTGGAGGACGGATGCCGACTTTTATGTCCTTACCAACAACATGGATCATGGGGCGGTGTACATGATGGACGAGGCAACGCTGCAAAAATCAGCAGAAAAGCTGGATGGAAATCTGATCGTCCTTCCGGCATCCATCCACGATGTGTATCTTATGGTGGAGCGGGAAGGCCTGGACATGGAACGGCTGAGGAATGGGGTATATGGAGCAAACAGGGCGTTCCCGGATGCAGACTATCTGTCCGATGAGATTTACCGATATGACAGGGATACGCACAGGCTGTCTGTCATACCGGGGAGCGTGCAGGAAGAGCAGGCAGGAATGGTGCTGTATCAATAGTGTGTTTTTCTGAAAATAATTTCAACTGAGAGTTTAAATTTGGAGGTAAAGTGATGAAACAGGCAGTCGTTACAATCAAATATGATGAGGAAAAGTTAAATGCTGTGAAACAGTATATGGGAAAAAAGGACGCAGATTTTGATGCGGAACTGAAGGAAGTCCTTGGAAAAATGTATGAGAAATATGTGCCGCAGGCGGTCCGTGAATACATTGAAAGCAGAGGGGATGTGCCGCCTGCAATCAAAAAGGCAAACCGCCAGCAGGGAAAAAACAGTGCGGCATCCGGCAGTGCTGCGGAGAATGAGTAGGGAACGGAGGAAGCATGGACAAGATAAAGATTCTGAAAGTAGAGCCGGGGAAACCTCCCTGTGTGAAGGAGATTGCGAATGACTTTAAGGCAAGTCAGGAAGAGGTGGAGGGAGACATTGAGTGCGTTGGTTTTGGAGATGGATGTGTGGCAGTAATCAACGCTGAAGGAAAACTAAATGGAATGCAGCCGAACCGCAGGAATGGTGATGATATCATCTGCGGTCCATTTTTTATCTGCGGGGATACCCCGGACGGTGATTTCATTTCCCTGACGGAGCAGCAGATCGAAGAATATACAAGACGATTTGGAGAGATTGAGCAGTTTACAGGGCAGGAACCGGAACTGGAGCCACATATGACCATCCTCGCTTTTTAAGAAAGTGACAGGACAATGGAAAGGAAACGGCACAGACACCGCCGTGTGAGCCTGCGTGTGGCAACGTGTGACGTTATTCTGCAAAACTGGATAAAGTGACCGACTAGGCTGCATTCTGCCCTGTGTGAGCCGATTTGGAGAAATTAACAGAAAAACCGGAGTGCGGAGGCATCCAAGACTCCGAAAATGGGGATGAAACGGGGCTGTAAAACAGGGTCGAAAATAGTGCAGGTTAAAGGGGTTATGCCGCACAAGAGCGGCTTAACCCGTCAGACGCCCACCGGCAGAGCCGTTGGGCAGTTCTAAGCATGGCATAACTTTTTTGGAAGCTTCGGAAAGGTTATGCCATTTTTATTTTTGATACAGCGCAATCAGGCAGTAGAGGCCGGCAGAAGTTATGCCTTTTGCGGAAACAGGGAAAAAAGTCTATAGACAGAGGAAAAAGAAGGAGGAAATGAGTAGTCCCATGGGGTGAGGTGCGCACCACTACCAGAATGGGACGATGAAAGTATTGGAATTATTTGCAGGAACAAGGAGCATCGGGAAAGCCTTTGAACAACGGGGACATGAAGTATTCAGTGTGAAATGGTCGAAAGAGTTTGAAAACATTGATCTGTATGATGACATCAACAAGGTGACGGCAGAGGATATCTTAAAACTTTTCGGGAAACCGGATGTCATCTGCTGCATACAGCCGCCGTTATCCGGCGATTTGCCAGCAGACCGACGCAGACCCGGAAACGGGCTGCAGGGAATTTGACATTGAGAAAGACCGCATCTCTTTCCGTCTGACCGTCCCATACAATGAGGAACGCCGGAGAACCGCCAGCGAAGCAGCGAAAGCTAACGCAAGCAATCTCACGCGAGGTGTGGTATAATTTTTTTGAAAAAGTTTGAAATTTGATGTAGTATTCGCTGCTAAAACCGTAGTATATAGGTGAAGCCGGAAAGGAGGCGGTGTGATGATAGACGATGAAAAAATCATAGAAATGTTTTTTGAGCGTTCAGAACAGGGCATGCGGGAACTGGACATAAAATACGGAAAAGTTTGCCACAAGCTTTCCTACCATATCGTAGGGAATCGGTGGGACGCGGAGGAATGTGTAAATGATGCTTATTTAGGCGCATGGAACGCCATTCCACCAGCACGACCTAATCCGCTATTGTCTTATCTTGTGAAAATCGTTCGGAACATTTCACTCAAAATCTATTGGAGAAAGGAAGCAGCCAAAACACGATTGCTTTGGAAGAAATTGAAGCCTGTATAGCAGCCCCGAACACAGTAGAAGCAGAAATTGACGCCAGAGAATTAGCACGTAGCATTGAAAGTTTTTTGGACACGCTGACTACCGAAAACCGCGTTATCTTTATGCGACGCTATTGGTTTGCTGACAGCTACAACGACATAGCCGAGTTTATGGGGCTTTCGGAGAAAAACATCTCTGTCCGGCTGTCCCGTATCCGCGAAAAAATGAAACAATACTTGATTGAAAGAGAGGTATTCATATGAACACAAAGAAGTTTTCCGACGCTATGAGCGAACTTGATACAAAATATGTCGATGAAGCCCTCAGCTACAAGAAGAAAGACAAAATGCCCATTTGGGTAAAGTGGGGGGCTATTGCAGCTTGCTTGTGCTTGATGATGCCATTGACCGCATTTGCCATTGATATAATTCAATATAATGCAGCGGTTGATTATCTCAATTCTCTCGGCATTG
>QFCF01001970.1_pt1 | contig 13834 bp, 10 predicted proteins | sample 5346961 | NCBI WGS metagenome assembly QFCF01 (sample SAMN09062253, study PRJNA434731) | Human gut metagenome, whole genome shotgun sequencing project. | reverse complement strand
TTCAAACAGTTTTCGAAATAAAAAGACCCATAGCCTTTCACTATGAGTCTTTTTCATACATCCCTTTTCTCTACTGGATAAACATAGCATCCCCAAAACTAAAGAACCGATATCTCTGCCGGATCGCCTCTTCATACGCCGTGAGCACATGTTCTCTGCCTGCCAGTGCAGATACCAGCATGACGAGTGTGGACTCCGGCAGGTGGAAGTTTGTGATCAGACAGTCCAGAATCTTGAACTGGTAGCCCGGATAGATGAAAATGTCGGTCCAGCCGCTGCACGCGCGGATCGTGCCGTCCTCAGCCGCTGCGGATTCAATCGTCCGGCAGCTTGTCGTACCGACACAGATGATGCGTCCGCCATTTTTCTTCGTCTCATTGATCATGTTGGCGGCATCTTCCTCGATACGATAGAACTCCGAGTGCATATGATGATCCAGTACATTCGAAACCTTGACCGGCCGGAAGGTTCCCAGACCCACATGAAGTGTGACGTGCGCGATCTTGACTCCCATTTCCTGAATCTGTGCCAGCAGCTCTTTCGTGAAATGCAGACCTGCTGTCGGTGCAGCCGCCGATCCTTCGTGTTCCGCATAAACCGTCTGATAGCGGTTCTTATCCTGCAGACGGTGGGTGATGTATGGCGGCAGCGGCATCTGGCCGAGCTGGTCGAGAATCTCCTCGAAAATACCCTCGTAGGAGAACTGAATCAGCCGGTTTCCTTCCTCTACCACATCAATGACGGTTCCCTTTAACAGACCGTCGCCAAAATTAATCACGGTTCCCGGCTTTGCCTTTTTGCCCGGCTTTACCAGCGTCTCCCAGATATCGTTCTCACGGCGTTTCAGAAGAAGAATCTCGATGTGTGCATCCGTTCCCTCCTTGCTTCCGATCAGACGCGCCGGGATAACCTTTGTGTCATTGATCACCAGGCAATCGCCCGGATGAAGATAATTGACAATATCCTTAAACACCTTATGCTGCATCTCACCCGTCTTTTTATCCAGCACTAAAAGCCGGGAAGAAGAACGATCTTCCAGCGGATCCTGTGCAATTAACTCCTGCGGTAAATCATAATAAAAATCTTTTACATCCATTCTTTGTGCCTCTTTGTCTTTCTATATCTGTACTTTCGCTTTATATAAATCAATCAGTTTTATATCTTATATGCTATCAGCTATTTCTCTATACTCCGGAATATCCGCTTTTCAGCTTTCCATACCTTAAAAACTTTATTTTTCCAGCCAGACGAATTCAATAAAGCATTTTAAGGATTTGACGCAGCCGGTTCTGACTCCTCCTGCATATAAGATGCGCCCTGTTTCATAAATTCCACGCGCTCTTTCAGCGCTTCATCCTGCTCCATCGCCGCATCCATTGCTTCATCCGTCTGCTTGCTGAGAAGGCGCACATCCTCATTGACCGACAGCTCTTCAAAATACTGCGTCAGCTCTTCGGACATTTTCCCGTCATCGATCTGCCAGCTTCCGTTCTCCGCCCGGATTGCATAGATCCGCACCAGACTCGGTGCCGGTGTCTCCACGCCCGTATACAAAATCTCATAATACACATACGCTGCCATCTCACCGTCCCTAAGCCCCGGCGTCGTATAACATTTCACATTCTGGTACCCGGAAATGTACTGCTTCTGTTCTTCAAATTCCTGACGGTAATGTTCTTCCTCACTCGTATCCTGTGAGGTAAACAACTTCACAAACGTATCCATATCACAGTCGGAAACCGCCTGAAAATAAGTATTCATCAGCTCTGTGATCCCCGGCTCGCCATTCTCTGTCAGAATACATCCGCCAAAGTCCTGAATATATTCTTTCGTGTCCGGCTCAATCACCATTCCAGATCCGCCTGTATCCACCATTTCTGCCGGTAAGCCATCCTTTTTCCCCAGAATGTCTGTTATTTTCCCGGAAAACATCGCCACCGCGCCAATCAGAATCAATACAATCACCGCCGCAAGCAGCATCACATAGCGGCGCAGTTCCCAGTCCGTTCCGTTCTTCCGGCTGCGTCCCGGTTTCTTTTTCGGTTCTCCCACCCGACCGCCTCCTGACTTATTCGATTGTTAATATTATAGCGGCGATTTGGTTACTCGGCAAGCGGTATTTCCGAAAAAAAACTTGCAATTTTCTAAATATTATAGTATCATACAAGTAATGCGTCTGTAGCTCAGTGGATAGAGCGCCGGCCTCCGGAGCCTGAGGCGTAGGTTCGATTCCTATCAGACGCATTCTTAAAAAGCGACAGCGGAGATATCTCAGCCGTCGCTTTTTGTGTTATTCATGATAAAAGGAGGACTCTTTCCGTGGAACTCATACACGTTTCTGGAAATACAGACTGCCTGCTTGGCAAAACAGCCGTCGGCATCTACCGCATCGACGACACCCGCTGCATCCTGTTTGACAATGGTTACTCAAAGGAATATGACGAGCTGGTCGGCTCTCTGAAAGACGCCGGGCTGACCCCGGCGGGGCTGATCGTTTCCCACGCGCACATCGACCATCATGGAAACAGCAAACGCCTGCGCGAAGCCTTTCAGATTCCACTGGCTATGTCGCTTGGCGAAGCCGGGCTGATCGCCTCCCAGGCGGCGCTGGAACGGTATACCAATTATTTCGGGCGCTCCGAGGAGGAAAAGGTTTCCATCGACACCGAGCAGCGCTGCCCGGTTGACTGTATCATCCAGCCGGAGGATACTTCCGTGACACTCTGCGGCGTAACCTTCCCGGTTCACCATCTGCCAGGGCATTCCCTCGACCACATCGTCATCGGCACACCGGACGGCGTCTGCTTTGCCGGGGACGCGCTTTTAACCGAAAATGTCCTGCGTCACGTCAAGCTTCCATACTGCGACCACGTCGGTCTGGATCTGGAAAGCAAGGAAGCAATCACAAAACTGCCTTACCAGCACTGGATTTTATCGCACAAAGGTCCATTTGATGGCAATATCCGGGAACTGGCGGACAAAAATATGGATCTTGTCCGTCTGCGTCTCGCAGAGCTGGCAAAGCTTTTGCAGAGACCGATGACGCGTGATGAATTTTATCAGGAAAGCCGACGCCTGATCGGAATGCACATCGGTACCTACGACCAGCTCATCCGTCAGGAACGCCACCTGCGCCCATATCTGGAACAGCTGGTGATCGATGGGACGGCACGGCTGGAAGTAAAGAATGACACGATATATTTTTACTTGAATGAATAAACTCTTTCTGCATGAATTTTCACTCTCCTGTTGTTATCGTTTCCGAAAATACACACACGCCACCGCAAATCCCAAGATTCCCGCTCCCATCACGGCGAAGCGGGAATATGTTTTTAACAGCACCAGAATACGTTCCCACGATGCCCCCGCCACCGCGCCGGCTCCGATGAGCACCGTATTCCAGATAAGACTGCCCGCTGTTGTCAGAAGGAGAAACGGCAGCAGTTCCATCTTTGCCATCCCCGCCGGGATCGAGATCAGGCTTCGGATGATCGGAACGAACCGGCAAAAAAAGACGGCTGACCGTCCCGTTCTCTCCAGCCATCCGTCTGCATCTTTCACATCTTCCACTTCTACTCCCAGCCGTTTTCCCCATGCCCCGCCCAAAAATGCATAAAACTTCTGCACGGGAATGTGCCGCCCCAGCTCATACAGAATCAGCGCCCCCAGCACCGAGCCCGCCGTCGCTGCCAGAACTGCCCCGGCTATGTTCATCCGTGTATATGTTGTCATAAATCCACCAAAGGTTAAAATCACTTCCGACGGGATCGGCGGAAACAAATTCTCAATTAGAATCAGGGCAAACATTCCCGCATATCCGTATGAACTTAAAAGTTCCAGCACTATATCACGCATGATATATCGCACTCCACGTTATTTCCACATATTCTATGTATTTTATGCGGAACGGAAAAAATCCAGGCATCTAATTTTCATTTTTCATGCCCGGATTTTAATTAAACCTAGAGAATCATCACATTCCCCACGGCCCCCGTATCCGAGAACTCTGTCCACTCGCACACATTGACCGCGTGATCGGCGATTCGCTCCAGGTACTTGGCAACCATCAGCACATCCACCGCCACATCGGATTTGTCTCCATCTTTTTTCAGAAATTCGATGACTTCCCGTTTGACACGCTCAAAAAAGGCATCAATCAGGTCATCTCTCTGCTCAAAGGTTTCTGCGGTTTCGGTATCGCGCTCGATGAAAGCGCGAATTGCATCTTTAACCATCGTTTTTACATTTGCCACCATCGCCGGAAGGTGTTTGCTCACAAGACCGTAATCCGCTGCCTCTAAGCGCAGGGACAGATCGGCAATATCCGCTGCCTGATCGCCCATCCGCTCCAGATCGGTCACTACTTTCAGTGCCGTCGAGATATGGCGCAGATCGCTGGCGACCGGCTGCTGCTTTAACATCAGCATCAGGCAGTGTGTCTCGATCTTTCGTTCCATATTGTCCACATCGCGGTCTCCCTTAATTATCTTGTCTGCCAATTCCGTATTATGTTCGCTGAGAGCCTGAAAGCTGCTGTCAATCGCATCCTGCACCATCTGGCTCATCGTGATTACTTCCTGATTCAGGTTCTTTAACTCCTGTAAAAATGTTTCTCTTGTCGCCATCCCGCGTCTCCTCCGTTTATGTTGTTTCCTGCCTGATTTTCTACCCATTCCAAATTTCCAACCATCCGGTTATCATCCAAACCGTCCGGTAATATAGTCTTCCGTCTTCTTCTCCCGCGGATGCGAGAACAGATCCGTTGTCGGTGCATACTCGACTACCTCTCCCACCAGGAAAAATGCCGTATAGTCCGCAATACGGGTCGCCTGCTGCATATTGTGGGTAACGATGACAACGGTATAATTCTTCTTAAGCTCGCCCATCAGATCCTCGATTTTCAGCGTGGAAATCGGGTCCAGTGCCGAGGTCGGTTCATCCATCAGTAGAATCTCCGGCTCAACCGCCAGCGCACGCGCGATGCAGAGACGCTGCTGCTGTCCGCCGGAAAGTCCCAGTGCAGAACGTTTCAGGCGATCCTTGACCTCATCCCACAGGGCCGCGCCGCGCAGACTCTTCTCCACAATCGCGTCCAGCTCTGCTTTTCCCTTAATGCCGTGAATCCGCGGTCCATACGCGATATTGTCATAAATACTCATCGGAAATGGGTTCGGCTGCTGAAATACCATGCCGACCTTCTTGCGAAGAAGCGTCGTATCAACCTTCGGATCATAGATATCCTCGCCGTCGATCAACACCTTTCCATTGATTGTTACATTCGGCACCAGATCGTTCATGCGGTTCAATGTTTTTAAATAGGTAGACTTACCGCAGCCGGACGGTCCGATAAACGCTGTGATCTGATTTTCATATATATCCAGATTGATATTTTTTAATGCATGATTGTTTCCATAGTACAGATTCAAATCCGACGTAGAAATTTTTGTCTCCATATCATTTCCTCATTTTTTACTTTATTTTAATTTTGTCACATCAAACCGGTTGGTCAAAAATCTCGTCAGCAGGTTGATTACCAGCACGATAATCAGAAGCACGACCGCGATTCCAAACGCCTGATCGTATTTTGCTTTCTGCATTGACAGGTAGAGCTGGATGGTCAGCGTGCCGCTCGACTCAAACAGTTTTCCAAACAGGTTTTTCGGTAGCTGGAAGCCGCTTCCGGCAGTAAACAGAAGCGCCGCCGACTCGCCCACGATACGGCCAATCGAAAGGATGACGCCGGTCAGAATCCCCGGTGCCGCGCTCGGCAGCAGGATCGTCCGGATCATATACCATTTCGTTGCACCGATTCCCAGTGCGCCGCTGCGGTAGCTGTCCGGAACTGTTTTGAGTGCTTCCTGTGTGTTCCGCGTAATCAGCGGAAGCACCATCAGGGTCAGCGTGAAGGATCCGGTCAGAACCGAATAGCCCAGCTTCAGCGTCATTCCGAAAAAGACCATACCGAACAAACCAAAAATAATCGACGGAATACCGGACAGGATCTCGGTTGTAAATTCAATCGTCCGCACCAGTTTTCCCGGCTTTGCGTATTCGTTCAGATAAATGGCGGAGCCGATTCCGATCGGCGCTGCAATGATAAGGGTAATTACAATGATGTAAATCGTGTTGATGATATTTCCCAGAATACCAAAGGTGCCCTTGAGGGAGCTCTGCACCGTGGACAGAAGCTGCCAGGAAACCTGCGGCAGGCCGCGCACAAACACATACCCCATGATGCCAACTAACAGCGCGATCGCCACGCCAGCTGCCAGATAAATCAGCACTTTTAAGATATTGTCCCCGATGCGGGTGCGCTTCTGGTAAATACTTTTCATACTATTATCGGTCATTTGCGCCGCCCTCCTTCACAAACATCCGGCTGAGCACCGTGTTGATAAACATGATAAATACGAACAGCACCAGACCGATGGTAAAGAGCACTTCCCGGTGAAGTCCCTCGGAATAAGACATTTCCGCCACGATCGCGGTCGTCAGGAAGCGGACGGAGTTAAATGGAAGCGGCAGATTGACTGAGCTTCCGGATACCAGGCTGATCGCCATCGCCTCGCCGATCGCACGACCACAGCCAAGAACTACGGCTGTGATGATGCCGGAATGTGCGGCCGGAACAATTACCTTGAAAATCGTCTGGATATGGGTTGCACCCAGTGCCAGCGATGCACTCTTTAAATGCTTCGGCACTGCCCTAAGGGATGACTCACTGATATTGATGACGGTCGGAAGAATCATGATTGCCAGAACCAGAACTGCCGATATGAGGTTCGCACCACCGGTAAACTGGTGCGTCGTGGAACCGGCAAAGATTTTCATTTCCAGCTTATACATCAGAGGATTTAAAATCAAAATTCCTAAAAGTCCGTAGATAACCGACGGGATACCTGCCAGAAGCTCAACCGCCGGGCGGACCACTGCCGCTACCTTCGGCGGCGCAACCTCTGCCAGAAAGATGGCGGTAAACAGCCCAATCGGCACACCGATCAGGATCGCCAGAAAGGTTCCGACGATGGAAGTTAAAATAACATAGAGAATTCCGAAAGACGCCGGATTTCCAGTCGGCTTCCAGACGGTTCCAAATAAGATTTCCGGAACGCCCACCTTAAAAAGTGCCGGGGTACCGCTGATAATCATGTATAAGGTAATTGAAAAAACTGCCACCACCGCCAGCAGGCCGCAGGCGGTAAAAATAATTTCCGCTGCCCTCTCTACCGCTGATTTCGTGGCATGACTTACAAAAATGGTAAATTTCTTTTCGTGCATATGTCTCTCCTGTCTCGGATTGAACAGCGAGCCGCTTTCGGTCAAAGCAGAGTTTCCTTTCTGCGGCTTGACTGCAAGCGACTCGATATTGTTTGAATCTATTCAATATTGTGTATATTCGTGAATTTCTGTTTTTTCTATCCTTACCTGTTTCCACCGGTAATTTTATCCACATTCACAAATTCCGATGCAGTTTCTTACTTCGTAGTAATCAGACCTACAGATTTAATCAGGTCATCGCCTTCTGCAGAGTATACATAGTCAAACAGTGCCTGTACCAGCTCGTTCTGCTCAGAAATTTCTCCCTTGGTTGCCATAACGAATGGACGGCTTAAGAAATAGCTGCCTGCCTTGATGTTCTCCTCAGTCGGCTCTACATCATCCAGTTTAACTGCCTTAACGGTATCATCGACTACATCCAGGGAAACGTATCCAATGGAACCCGGTGTGGATGCTACTTTTGCCATAACTGCACCGGTGGAATCCAGCTCATTCGCATATTTGCAGGCATCTTCCAGACCCAGAAGCTCCTCAAATGCGCCTCTTGTACCGGAACCTGCTTCCCGTCCGACTACGACAATCGGCATATCGCTGCCGCCTACATCTTTCCAGTTTGTGATGCTTCCGTCGTAAATGCCGGTCAGGTCATCCTTGCTCAGACCATCTACCGCGTTGGACGGGTCAACGACAACGGCGATACCATCGATAGCTACGATATTTTCAACGGCACCTTTTGCTTTCTCATCATCCTTTAATGCTCTGGAAGAATCACCGACATCACACTGACCTGCCAGCACGGACTCGATACCTGCGGAAGAGCCGGTAAATTCAGCCTGTACGGTCACGTTCGGATATTTCTCCATGAATGTTTCTGCCAGTGCATTTGCAAATTTTTCCATCGAAGTGGAACCTGCCAGGGTGATAGAACCCCGCATGTGTTTTGCATCTGCGCTGTTCTCGGTTGTATCTGCTGCTGCATCACTTTCAGCTGCGCTGCTGTCTGCGCTTGTGTCTGCTGCACTTGTATTTGTATTGCTGGAACCACATCCTACCATTCCAGTTGCCAGAACGGCTGCTCCTAATACTGCGATTGCTTTCTGAACATTTTTCTTCATAATAAAATTCCTCTTTCCTCTCTCTTTTTTCTCTCAGAGTTTTTTATCCTTGATTTCTTACAGTACGCAGTATAAAAGATTCCTGGATTTACAGAAATCATGTTTTGGTATCGTTTATGTAAAATTTGGGTAATTTTTGTGGGAGTGAATGTAAGATATGGTTTCTGATCTGCTCTGTTTCTCTCCATGATCAGAACCGCCGCCGGACATCTCTTCGGGCTTTGTTTGAAAGCCCGGGCAGAGATCGCCGGCGGCGTGATTCTGATTTTTATACTGAGTTTCATTCTGCTCTCAAACAAGACAGGTGAATTTCCCCAGACATCCTACTTCAGAACAACCTTCTTAAAGTTTTTCTTACCTCTCTTGACAACCATTCCTTCGCCGGAAAGCTGATCCTTCGTAAAGACTGCCTTAACATCCTTTACCTGGTTTCCGTCTACAGATACGCCGCCCTGCTCGACATTTCTTCTTGCCTCAGAACGTGACGGAGCCAGACCGGATTTCTGCAGGATGGAGAGAATATCGATCTCATCACCGTTGAAATCATCCTCCATCAGCTCGTAGGTCGGCATATTCGCTGCATTTCCGCTGGAAAACAGTGCTTTCGCTGCTGCCTGTGCCTTCTCAGCCTCTTCCTCGCCGTGTACCAGCTTGGTCAGCTCGTAAGCCAGGATCTCTTTTGCAGTATTTAACTGGCTGCCTTCCCATTTATCCATCTCATCGATTTCCTCAAGCGGCAGGAATGTCAGCATACGCAGGCATTTTAATACGTCCGCGTCAGCGACGTTTCTCCAGTACTGGTAGAACTCGAACGGGGAGGTCTTGTTCGGATCCAGCCATACAGCGCCGGACTGGGTCTTGCCCATCTTCTTGCCCTCGGAGTTTAACAGCAGGGTGATAGTCATCGCGTGTGCGTCCTTGCCAAGCTTTCTGCGGATCAGCTCGGTACCGCCTAACATATTGCTCCACTGATCGTCGCCGCCGAACTGCATGTTGCAGCCGTATTTCTGGTACAGCATGTAGAAATCGTAGCTCTGCATGATCATGTAGTTGAACTCTAAGAAGCTTAAACCTCTCTCCATTCTCTGCTTATAGCACTCAGCCGTCAGCATGCGGTTGACACTGAAATGCGGTCCAACCTCGCGCAGTAAGTTTACATAATTCAGATTCATCAGCCACTCTGCGTTGTTGACTAAGAGCGCCTTGTCATCGGAGAAATCGATGAAACGGCTCATCTGCTTTTTGAAGCAGTCGCAGTTGTGCTGGATCGTCTCCGGTGTCAGCATCTGGCGCATATCCGTACGTCCGGACGGATCGCCGATCATGCCGGTGCCGCCGCCAAGTAATGCGATCGGCTTGTTGCCTGCCATCTGCAGACGTTTCATCAGGCACAGTGCCATGAAATGACCTACATGAAGGCTGTCTGCGGTCGGGTCAAAACCGATATAGAAAACAGCTTTTCCTTCGTTGACCAGTTTTTTGATCTCTTCTTCGTTGGTAACCTTGGCGATCAGGCCTCTGGCTACTAATTCTTCGTAAATCTGCATCTTCTCTCTACTCCTTTATTAAAATTTGGGGTACAAAAAACCCCGTCCTCCAAAAAGGACGGGGCAAAATTCCCGTGTTACCACCTTTGTTCACAGATAGTTCGCGCCTATCTGCCTCTGCCGGTATCTTCTGATACCGCGACCGGATAACGTGTGTCTCTCACGTCGCAGCCTACCAAATCAACCGCCGCACATTTTCATGCAGCTCCTCCATCGGATCGGATTTCAGATTCTTCGGTGCGAAGCTCCGGGATGTATTCGAATATCCAGTTTACGCGTGCCTCTCATCATCCGGCTGCTTTCTGTGCGCTCCCCTACGGATCTCTACTTGTTCCCTTCATCGCCTTTATAAGGTTATTGAGTATATTCTGTATTATAAGCGAATTTTATTATTTGTCAAGAGACCTTTTATTTCTTCGCCAGCGCCGCCAGCCCGGAAAGAATCTCCCGCGCCTTCACAAGCATCGTCTCGCAGTCCGTATGTTTCTGCCGCACATCGCGGTAATAGAACGACGGCACATCACCCGTCCTGAAGGTCAGCGTGCCCTTATATTTCTCCATCAGCGCCGGAATGCCGGAAACGTCCAGATCGGCTTTCTGGTACATCTGAATCGTGATATCCTGCTTCTTTACATCGACCTCCACGACACCCGCCTGATGAGCAAGCGCTTTTAGATCGGCGATCTTTAACAGGTTCTCCACCGAACGTGGAATCTCGCCAAAGCGGTCGATCAGCTCATCCTGCATATCCATGTACTCTTCCTGGTTCTCAATACCGGAAATCCGCTTGTAAACGTCGAGTTTCTGATATTCATTGCGGATGTAGGACGGCGGAATATACGCGTCGATGTCGCAGTCCACCACCGTCTCGAAGTCCTCGGCTTCGTTCTCACCGCGAAGTGCCAGCACCGCCTCGTTTAAGAGCTTGCAGTACAGGTCATAGCCGACCGCCTGCATGTGGCCATGCTGTTCCGCGCCCAGAAGATTTCCGGCGCCGCGCAGCTCCAGATCGCGCATCGCAATCTTGATACCGCTTCCCAGCTCCGTAAATTCACGGATCGCCTGCAGACGTTTTTCCGCCTCCTCACGCAGCAGCTTGTCGCGCCGGTACATGAGAAACGCATACGAAGTCCGCCCGGAACGTCCGACGCGACCGCGGATCTGGTAGAGCTGCGACAGCCCCAGCCGGTCGGCGTCGTGGATGATGATCGTGTTCGCATTCGGAATGTCCAGTCCCGTCTCAATGATGGTCGTGGACACCAGAACGTCGATATTGCCCTCGACGAAATCCAGCATAATTTTTTCCAATTCATGTTCGTGCATCTGCCCGTGGGCGAACACGACGTTTGCCTCCGGCACCAGAGCCGCCACATGGTTTGCCACCTCGTCGATGTTATTGACACGGTTGTAGACATAATATACCTGTCCGCCCCGCGCCAGCTCCCTGTGAATCGCCTCGCGCACCATCTCGTCGTTGTACTCCATGACGTAGGTCTGAATCGGCAGGCGGTCCACCGGCGGTTCCTCCAGGACACTCATATCCCGGATGCCAATGAGACTCATATGCAGGGTACGCGGAATCGGCGTCGCCGTCAGCGTCAGAACGTCTACATTTTCCTTTAGTTTCTTGATCTTTTCCTTATGTGCCACGCCGAAGCGCTGTTCCTCATCGATGATCAGAAGCCCCAGATTTTTAAAGACAACATCCTTAGAAAGGACGCGGTGCGTTCCGATCACGACGTCCACCTGCCCTTTTTTCAGATCTTCCAGCGTTTTTTTCTGCTCGCCCGCCGTGCGGAAACGCGACAGCATATCGACCCGCACTGGGAAATCCTTCATCCTCTGCACAAAGGTATTGTAATGCTGCTGCGCCAAAATTGTGGTCGGCACCAAATACACAACCTGCTTACCCTCCTGAATCGCCTTAAATGCCGCCCGGAGCGCGATCTCCGTCTTGCCGTATCCAACGTCGCCGCAGATCAGGCGGTCCATGATGCGGCGGCTTTCCATGTCTTTTTTTGTCGCCTCGATCGCCTCCAGCTGATCCTCCGTCTCCTCAAACGGGAACATTTCCTCAAATTCCCTCTGCCAGACCGTATCCGGGCCATACTGGTAGCCCTCGCTCCGCTGACGCGCTGCATAAAGCTCGACGAGATCCTTTGCAATATCACGGACCGCACCGCGCACCTTGCTCTTCGTCTTATTCCATTCCATTCCGCCCAGTTTATTGAGCTTCGGCGTCCTGGCATCCGAACCGGCATATTTCTGGATTCCCTCCAGGCGTGTCGCCGGAAGGTAGAGATTACCGCCGTCGCGGTACTCAATCTTGATGTAATCCTTGACGACCTTGTCCTGCTCGATCTTCTCAATGCCCCGGTAAATGCCGAGTCCGTGGCTCTCATGCACCACATAATCGCCGATCGAAAGCTCGGAAAAGCTCTGGATTTTCTTACCCTGGTAGGAGGTCTTTTTCTTCTTTTTCCGCCCCCGTCCGCCGCCGAACATGTCTCCCTCGGTGATCACGACGAACTTAATCAGCGGATATTCAAATCCCCGATGCAGCTTTCCGTAAGTCACCAGGATTTCACCCGGTTTCACGGTGTTTTCGCCCTCATCCGGGCAGAAGGCGCTTAAATCATACTCCCGCAGATCGCCCGCCAGACGGCTCGCGCGCGTCCGCGAACCAGCCAGCAATACCACCCGGTATTTTTCCTTCTTCCAGCGCGCCAGATCGCTGATTAAAAGCTCAAATCCATTCTGGTAGGAATTGACATTTTTAACGCTCAGACTGTATTTTTTCTTAACCGTCATGCCGGAGAGCTTCTGATCCAGCCCCAGCAGTAAAAGAGTGCGCGGACGCATTGCCATCGCCAGCGTCTCCTTCGCCGAATAGAGGAAGGAAGTCTGCCCCGGAAGCAGATAGCCGCCCTCGAGACGGTGCGACATGCTCTCCCGGAACTCCGTCTCGGTCGTCTCTGCTTTTTCCTTCAAGCGCAGCGGCTCATCCAGGAAAATCGTCAGCTCATCGACTGGAAAATAGTTTAAAAACGATACCGTTTCCTTGCAGAAATACCGGATATAGCTTCCCAGCCCATGCACCCGGAAGCCCTCGCGAAGCCCCTCTAAGACCTCCGAGACAGCCGAATCCATCCGGTACGCCTCTTCCGTCTTCATGGCATCCCGGAGCTTTTTCACGTATTTCCTGCGGTCTTTCTCGATCGCCTCGGTTCCATCCTGAATCTGCTCCGGCGTCAGCGCCATCTCCGTCGCCGGATAGATCTCTGCCTCGTCCACCTGCTCGATCGATCGCTGGCTTTCCGGGTCGAAGGTACGGATCGAATCGACCTCATCGCCCCACAGCTCGATCCGGTACGGCACCTCCTCCGTCAGCGGGAAAATGTCAATGATACCGCCGCGCACCGAAAACTGCCCTGATCCCTCAACCTGCGCGACCTTCTCATATCCCATTTCTGCCAGGGCGTGCGTCAGCTTTCCGACCTCGACCACATCTTCTGCCCCGATCGTAAGACTCCGCTCTTTCATCCACGCAAGCGGCAGCAGATGTTCCATCAGCCCGTCGATCGTCGTGACCACCACGCCGCCGGAACTCTCCAGGACCCGCCGCATGACCTGAATCCGCTGTTTCGTCAGCAGGTTTCCGTGGATATCCGACGTATAAAACAGCAGATCCCTCGCCGGGTACAGCGAAATATCCGTATCAAAGCACCGGTAATCCTCACAGATCTCCCGCGCCCTCGAATCATCGTAGGTGACAATCAGCTTCCAGGGCGTCAGATCCGAAAGCTCGGACAGCAGATGCACCTTCTGCGAATCCAGGCATCCCGTGACAAGAAGCGGTCCCTGTCCGCGCTGTAAATCCGTCTTGAGATCCTG
>QFCF01001961.1_pt1 | contig 13910 bp, 17 predicted proteins | sample 5346961 | NCBI WGS metagenome assembly QFCF01 (sample SAMN09062253, study PRJNA434731) | Human gut metagenome, whole genome shotgun sequencing project. | reverse complement strand
CCGGGATACTGCTCAGAATTGCAGTTTTTGTACTGAGACTCTTCCTATTCCTGAAATAATGTCCTTGTGTACAGGAAATATTTGTATGTCCCATCTGTTCGATTGTCATTTTAGGGTCTACGTTGTAATCGGAGAGAAGAGAAGCGTAAGTTTTTCTCAGCTTGTGAGGTGATTTTGGATAGCATCCAATTTTCTTGCAGATTCTATATTGCCTGTTTCTGAATGATACAGTAGTCAGACGCTTGTCTTTTTTCATAAAGATAAATTCTGTAAAGGGATTCATAGCTTTGAGTTTCTTCATTATCCACAAACAATCCTCAGGAATGATAACATATCTTGCTCCTGCTGCCGTTTTCGGAAAGTCCTTGATTGTGTAAACGTACTGTCCTTTTTTCACTTGGTATCTGGTTTCTGTTCTGCGAATCTTCAAGCCGTTTCCGTCATAGTCATCCCATTTTAACGTAGCCAGCTCACCGACACGAATACCGGTTACTAACATGAGCATGATTCCCAGGTTCACAATATCAGCATTCTCAGCAAGATATTTTGTAAACTTCGGAAGTTCCAGTTCGTCAAATACTTCTTCATAATCTTCCTTGACAGTCTTTTTGAAGGTGCTGTCTCGTACATCCAGATCATCCAGTGTCTCTTTGACATTGAAAGAAATATACTGTTCTCTTTTGGCATACTTTAGAAATCCGACAGTAATAGATTTCAGATTTGAAAATGCCTTGGAAGTCAGCTCTTTTTGTCCGATTTCGCTTTCAAGAAAGTCTTGAATATCGCGCGGCTCCAAAGATTTAATCTTTCTTTTTCCAAAGTCGGTGTAGTGTCTGTTGAATGTTTGCTGATTTCTTTCATGGGTTGACTGGGCTATATTGCCTAAATTACATCTTCGGTCATTCCATTCATTAAAAACTTCTTCGACAGTAGGATTGAAAGATTTTTCTTTCCAGTAATCAGCTAAGAAATTCTCTAAATCTTTCTTATCTTTTCTCTTGACTCTTTTTCCTCTCTTCTGAGGGTCATTTTCAGACGGGAGATACACGTACCAGCAGGAATCTTTTCCCTGATACATTTTCCACGGGTTCATATTTATTAATTCTTGTTTTTTCATTTCTTGTGCTTTTTCCAGCACATCCGCTGTATCTATTATACCATTTTTCAGCAGATATTGAAATGAAATAAATGAAATTGTAGTAGTATCTATATTAATTTCTCCTTTGTAAGGGCAAGGACTGAAAACAGCCCTTGCCTGTAGTTTTAATTTTGTGATTCTTTCTTAGGACAGGTACACCAACAAGATGTATCAATAGGTGTAGAGGAGCGCATCCTCTGTAGAATTGTAGCTTGAATTTGGCAGCAGAGATAAGATTGTTCTTCTGACATATTAGAGATATTTTCTATATCATCCGGGTACAGTGCAGGAAACTGTTTGTGGACTTCTTTTCTGTAGAGTTCTGTATCGTTGTAGTATTCAAGGGATTCTTTACAGAAGTCATAATCATGAGATGTGGCTTTTTCACCGTAATATTTGCCTGTATCAAACGTGTGCTGTGACCATGCTTTATATTCGGCTTCTTTACAATTCAGAGGATGTTCGTAGTTCCATTGCATGATCGCAAGTAAGAGATTTCCGTCTACAGGACAGAGGATATTTTCTGGACTATCTGTGTCTTGGAATGAATGTTGAGTAGTCAGAGTAAAGTTTCCTGTGAGAGTTAAGCCCAGCATACATAAAACTTTTCCATCTGCTGATGTGCAAATCTTATGAGGAATAATTTTAGGTCTGGTTACTATACTGGGTGTAGTCTTTGCTCTGCCAGCGTATATGAATGACCAGTGTTTTCCGTCAGGCAAATCATCTGCATGGAACCTGACATCAAATTTACATTGTTGTTTATAAAAGTTGTATACAGTCTGTAGCGAAGATTGGTTATCATGGTAGTCTGTGCTGATTCCTATATGAACCGGGTACTCCCAGTCAACACAGTTCTCAGTAATATACTCGTATGCCTTATTTAATGCTGTAACGGCTTCTTTGCTTGCTATTGTACCGTTAGTGATAACCTGTATCTGTTCCACGTAGACTTGCTTTTCTATAATCTTATCGACTATATAAGTAATTATCTCTGGATGTAACATAGGCTCGCCACCTGTCAATAATAGGAGTTCTATGTGTCTGTAGCGGTCAAATAAGGCATCTATAACCTCAGGGGCTATAACTGTACCCCTGTAGGCATCCATTGGCTCATTTGGCTCGTAGCGCATACAATGAGGGCAGTTAAGATTGCAGTCTCTTGTGATTTCTATTTCTAAGCCTGCTAAATGTAATTCATAATCCATAGGAACCTCCTTAACATTTGGAATAATCAAGCGGAAACTCTTTGGTATCATTAAGCCACTGCATATCTTCTTCTGCTAGGTCTGTTATTGTATAAAATGTCATAGTTATTTTTCCTTTCCTACTTTGATTTTGATATTGTCTGATTCATAAATTTCATAGTTACCTTTGATTTCTTTAGGGGAATGAGTGAGAAGTTGATAGATGGAATAAGTAGAAGTATTATAGTATTCTGCTATTGCGTGAACATCTGGGAGATAAAACCATTTTCCTGTTGGTCTTTGCACTTGATAACTCTTTATGTGTTCTATAGCCCAAATCTTCAAGCTGTGACTGATGATAGGTTCTGGAAGCAAGAGAACAGGTCATCTTTCTGGAAGTAGGTACTACCTTGACTAGGTTGTTCTCTATCTTAGAGATTCTGTACAATGCACTACCAGTATAGATAAAATCATTCTTTTTCATAATAAGAATCATTCCTTTCTTAGTATTAGTATAGTAAGTATAATGTCTAACATATTAAGACATCAGGACGACATCTTAATCATTAGTTTTTGAAGCTATATTTATTAAAAGTGGAGGTTCAACTTTTTTCAAAAAGGTTCATTTCTGTACCCTTAAAGAATTTTTCGGCTGCTCTTTTAATCTCTGCAACAGCGTACTCTACATCCATCTTGCTGAAATACTCAATGCCGTATCTTTTCTTGTGATTCTTGGCTCTGGTTTCAGGATTCTTTACTTCATCAAACCTTGACAGCAGGTCAATCATCTGGGCTTTACAGAAGATACAGTTCTGATACTGTATAAGGAAATCAGTGAGACTTCTGAACTTCACTGGAAAAGCGTCTTTTTCTTCCTTGTATATCTTTTCCAGCTCATCATTGTATCTTTGATGCACTTTATCAAGGTTCTTTAGTGCTTTGTCCAGACGTATGTACCAACCATGAAACTGCTTTTCAATGTCATTACTTGTCAGGCACTTGCTTCTCAGCTCCAACCTTGCATATGCCGGGTCTCTGCCGCCGCTTTCTGCTGCCTTGTCGTAGTTCTCACACTCGAAGCGTTTATTCTTGATTGCTACAGATACTTGCTTCTGAGAGAACAGATTCCTGCTGTCGTAGCAGTTCTGGACATTATAGGTTACTGCAAGGGCAGAGATAAGGTATCTGTTAAGTTTGGCATAATCCCTGTAGTGTTCCGGGTCAAACGAATCGAATCTCATATCGAAGCGGCTAAGACTGTATGATTCTATGCCAGCACCTCCCAGAATCGTGTCAAAAGCTGTTTTAAACTCATCATAGGAGAATAAGTCACCTACTAGCTTGTTGGCGTTTATTTTGCTGTAGGATAAGTTTTCTCTGCTGGACAGAGTATCAAAACAGGGGGCTATACTTTCGTCTATGTCTGTTACTGGCAGACTGATAAGTGACAGCGTGTGAATGCTCCCAGTGAGTTGATAATTGTTTCTTTTGTTTACATTCATTTTCTATAAACCTACTTTCTTTAGTACTGCGTGATAGTGTTTGGGAGACTGCTATAGACAATCATTGTGACCACATCCCTTCTGTTATAATGATTATAATATATATAGAACAAGGAAGAGACAGAAATATCCCTGCCTTGGAGTTTTTATATTCAACTGTAGTTTGGATAATCTTGTCCGAAATGGACTGGATTTTGCTTAGAAATATTTTATTATTTCACATTGTAACACTTTGAAATACGAAAGTCAACAAAAATTCGAAAAAATTAAAAAAAATTAAAATGTTCGAAAATGATAAAAATAGGATAGATAAAGAATTTACGCAAGTTTAATACATCTAACTTATGCAGACGGAACCGAGAATCTGGAAACGTAGAGTATAAAAGAAAAAATAAATTTGGAGTAGAAAAGCACAGAAATATAATATAGTTTTATCGACTTATTTTTGGACTCGGTATCGAAACAGACCAGCATACACAGTTTTTCCAGATTTATAAACCCTCTCAGGGCATAAGTACCCCTGGTTTGATACAAAAAAAGAGAGGTTGTCCACCTCTCTTATGATGCGCCTGCAATGGCAAGTAGATTAACGATTACTACTATAAGAACAAATATACCGCCAAAGACAAAGAGTTTCTGTTTATCTGTAGCCCCGTTCTGATTCATCCATTTTGCTAAATCTGACAGACTGAAAAATAATATAAGAATAACTGCTGTTAAAAACATACTACCGTACCTCCTCAAACTGAACATTGCAATCCATACAGAGTACCCTTAATGTTTTTGTAGCTCTGAAAGAGTTTCCGCAACAAGGGCAGATGTATTTTCTTGTGCTGCTGGGCTTCTTTGGTCTTGTAACAGGTGCGGAACCTGAGCCGGCTTTGCCGCCAGAGATTCCTATGCTGTAAGCTGTCTGCCTGACAATCTGTATATCTTCCAACTGATTTATAATGCAGAAGTCTAATGTCCTCTCTGTAGGCTCTGTGATTGTCCAGCCATAAGTTTCGTGTCTGCTGATCTGTAAACCTCTTTCTTCGGCTAACGCTTTAAATCTCTTGTTATGGTAGATACCCCTGTTAGAAGTGTCTTTAATGTTGTTCTGTAATGCGTACAAGTGACAACCTTCATGTATCAGTGTAGCAACTATATTTTCAATCGGTCTGTTGAGATAGTCAGCAGATAGATTAAGTTCATGCGTTGCTATTGTATCATTGTGCCATACTTTGTTGACTGATACATGACCGTAAGCACCTACAGTACTCTGTATAGTTATTGTTGGTACTTCCAGTTCATTGTTGAAGTATTCTTCATTGATAAGTTTGAATACTTTGTTTAAGTACTGTGCCGTTCTCTGATAGTTTGTAAGTTTCTTCATATGAGTACCTTCTTTCTTTATTTGATACTCATATTGTATACTATAGTGTACTTTAAAACAAGACTAAAAAGTACACAAAAATATACTTAATCTATTGTAAAAGATGTACACTATTGTATACTTACGCTTTAGACAGATTCCGTGGGAATATATTCCATTAAATCTCCCGGCTGGCAGTCAAGTATTTCACAAAGATACATAATAGTATCTACAGCTACATTACTATTGTTGCTAAGCCTACTAACTATTGTAGGCGAAATGTTATAAGTTTCTCTTAAATCTCTTTTCTTAATATCTCTTTTTTGCATGAGATTCCATAATTTCTCATAACTGATACTTCCTTTATATTGCTTTTCACGTTCTGCCATATAATCACCTCCATATTTATATAGTACACGATAATGTTCAAAATGTCAATTGATGAAATTGTATACTATTGTGTAAAATAGCAAAAACATAAAGTATACTTTTGTGTACAATTGCCAATTGACTATAAGTACACAATAGTGTACAATAAAGTCATCAAATGAAACAGAGCAACAGCGAAGGTTGAAGCAAAGACTACCGCATAACGCCGGGACAGGATAAGAGAGAGTGAGATTGCCAGAGTAGCATAGATGTTTAAAGCCTGCCGGGGCTGTTGCAGAAAGAAGAGGATAAACATATGTGTAGAACAATGAAAGAGTTAGAAAACGTAGTAGCTGATTACAGATCACTTAAAGCTATGAAAGAACAGCTTGAAGAAGAATTAAAAGCAGTAGAGCGTGAGATCATTGGTTATCTCGATTCCAATGAGAAGCTGACAGAGACAGGCAACGACTTCACAATCAAACTTTCCACCTGTGAAAGAAGGACAGTCGATACAAAGAGACTTGAAGCAGATTTAGGAAGCCTTGCAGAGTATCAGAGAATCAGCCAGTACAGAAGATTATACGTCAAATAAAGTGGTCATAGCCACTATAAATAGGGCTTTAAGCTATGAGCGTTCCCACTCTTGCAGGGTGGGAGGTAGTCATAAGAATAAGGAGGTTATACAGATATGTTGAATATCTTTAAGCACAAGAGCAGACAGAGCATTAATAAAAAGACTGCTGCCGAGATTAAAGCAATCCAGAAAGACATACAGACAGCATCAGAGCAGTATGAAGCAACACGACAGCAGTTATTAAAGAATCTTGCAACTATTAATTCAATCTTATAAATACATTCCCTTGCGGTAGGCGGTCAGACCGTAGAAAGGTGAGAACATGAAACTTCAGGATTTAACATTTGAAAGAATTGAACACTATGACCCTTTAAATTTAAGAGCTAAGAAGAACGGTACAGTCTCAGAATGGGTTGCACGAAATAGTTGGGGCAATGCTGTAGCTTTTGGTAACACTAAAGCAGAATGCTTGCAGGATGCTCGAAAATACATCGCACTTGAGAATCTTTAGGTCACAGCAGAGATGAAGGGGTGACGAATAGCCTATGAATAGATTAATGACTTATGAACAGTGGCTAGAGCTGTTCAAACGACAACTGAGAAAATATATTAAACACAAGTTGGCACAGGTGCTTTACGGAGTATCAATGTTTATGATTCTGACAGTGCCGCCGCTGGCAATGATAATCCATTGGATATTAAGGGGGTGAGGCTATGGATGTGTTGCAAGTACTGTTCAGCTTATGGACAGGAAACAGGTGTACAACTGGACAGCCTGAAAGTATAAAGAAGCTGACAGCAGAGGAACAGCATGAAATCAGGGCTTACTGTGAGAACAATGAACGTCAGGCGTTTGATGTAGGTTTCAAGACAGCAGTACAGCTTTGGAATCAGCTTGATAATACAGGAGGAATCATGGAATGAAAGAAGATATTATTTATTTGCTCTTTGATAATTGGTGCAACTCTGGACATGAACCGGAGGTGATAGAAGCCATGAAAAAAGCTATTCAGAATCCTACAGAAGATACAATTTTTGAACTTTCTTCTGTAGTAGAAGCAAATGCTTTTAAAGCCGGGGTCAGAAGTTGCTTACAGATGATGCACTGTTTATTTATCGAAGAATAGGAGATACATATGTTAGAAAAACTGTATGAATTATGGTCTATTGAAAAAAGAGTAAGTGTAACGATTATAAGTGTAGGTTTAAACTGTACTTTTACTACTGTGATAGAAAACATCTATAAAGGTGAAGATTCAGTAGTTCTTGAGTTTGGTGATAACAATATGAAGTTAGACGTAACAGAGAACTGTACGTGCAATGAGTATGAAATGACTGTTGTTTATAATGAGACAATTATAACTATAAACTGGGAGGAAGATTACATATGAAATATTATACAGTGATTGTCGTAAAGATTGATGCTTTTGAGTCTCAGATCGTTAATGAAAGACATTTCGGAAACTATGAAGATGCAGAAGAATTTTCAAGGAATGTACCGCAGGGTACAGCTTGTATGATTGCTGAGTTGAAAAGCTCTCATTTGAGGGCTTTCTTGGCTCTGATAAGCGTTGATTTGCTGATTCCTGTCATTTGTTCGACTTGTTTATAGGAATGAGATTCTAACAGGTCTAAAGCGTGTTGCACCTGCTGCCGGGAATACTTTTTCGGTCTGCCTTCGGTGAAATCCGGGTTCTGTCGTGCAATAGCTTTTCCAGTCTGACAGCGTTCAATAATCTGATTCCTTTCAAGTTCTGCTACTGCTAACAAAGTAGTTATAAAGAACTGTCCCATAGCTGTATCTTCCAGCAAGCCAACGTTGAGAACATGGACAGAACACTTTTTCAGGAACAGATTCTTTACTATCTTGATTCCTTCTTCTGTGTTTCGCGCAAGCCTGTCCAGTTTACTTACTACTAGAAGATCATTTTCCTGCATTTGTTGGATAACTTCATTGAATACAGGTCTGTCAGTAGTAGTTCCTGTGTATGCTTCCTTATAAATATGAGCATCACTGTACCTTGAAAGAATTTCCTGTTCCTGAGCATCAAGAGAATTACCATCTTTAGCTTGCCCCTTGGTTGATACTCTACAATATCCGTAAATCATGTTCATTTTCTCTTTTTGTTAGTGACACTAAGTTATGACACCTCTGTATACTGCTATTTTACGTCACTTCGAGAGAAGTGTCAATACTTTTAAGTTATGAAACTTCACAAGGCAAGAAAAAAGTCTGCAATGCAGACTTACAAGTGTTGGTCTTTGTTTGAAGGAGTGTACTGACAAATGTCCTGTATCTGGCAGTCGAAGATACGACAGAGGTCATTTAACGTTGTAGTGTTCATAGGTTTATTCTTGCGTAACTTGTCAATAGTAGCACTGGAAACATGATACTGAGTAATCAGCGTATAAGTTGATTCAGTTGAATTTTTAAGAGTATTCCAGAACGGACTGTATTCTATCAACGTTAGTTCCCCTTTCAGTAAGATAAAATAAGGATAAATGATAGTTATATTGTTGACTATAGTCAGGAAAATAACTATAATATTATAAAAAGGAGGACAACCATAAGAAAAGGGATGCGTAAAAACATATAAGAAAAGGAGAATGGTTTTATGATGAAAAAAAGAATTTTAAAAGTAATAGGATTACTTGGTGTTTGTGGGATTTTAGAAATAACTACACCTGCTGTCACATTTGCTGAAACATCAACTACAGATACTTCAGGAATGAGTGATGAAGAAGTATATGAAAAAGCACTTGATTATGCTAAAAAAGTATATAAATATGATAAAGCGGCTGAATTGCTCAGAACTATAGAGGGATATAAAGACAGTACGGAATTGGCTGATAGATATGAGGTAATGAGTAGCAACAGATATATTGGAGGCAGATTTTATTGGTATCCGGCTGAATACGCTTTAATGATAAAACAGAATATAGAAAGTTTAGATGGCGGAAAATACGAAATGGAAGTTACAGATGAAAGCACATCAGAGGATGGAACTACAACGGATACTATTTCATTTTCAAACAATGATGGAAAAGGAACAATAAAATTATATGATGTAAGGGAAGATGGTTCCTTTGGAAAATGTGAAATTTCATCTGATTCAGGTTCAGCTTTAGGTTATCCTGCTACAATTGTAATTGCTACAGTAACATCAGAAAAAAGAACAGATACGAACTTATTAAAGAGACTAATGGATTTAAACCCACATGGCACTATTACAGAATACGGATTGGATTTTACATTCGATAATGACGGTTTATATATGACATTTACTATTGAGCCAGATGAAGAACACAAGCAGTTGGATACTGCGGCATCTGCGCCAGCGGAAACAACAGAAACACAAACAAATGAAAGTGATACGGAATCAAGTTCAAATAATACGACAGCAAATGATTCTCTTTATGAAGAAGCTGTAGATCAGTTGCAATTGATTTTGGATAAAGTAAATGACCCTTCTGGGTTGACAATAAATAAGGCGGAATATGCAGAAAATACTTATCTCGGAGAGAAAATATTCATGTTTGATTGTTCTTATACTAATGAAGTGGGAGGAATAGACAGAACAAAATTTGCCTGCATAGACGGAACCCTTTATGATGAAGACCCGGCACGCCCACAAGGAAATATGGCGTATATTCAGTTTTGGGATAAGGAAGATTCTACAAAGCTGGACGCAAAGAAACTAATGGATATGATTAAATAATGATGAGGAGAAAACCAATGAAAAAGATAAAAAAAATAATAGTTTCTATTATGTTAGTGTTCGTACTTGGAACTGGCATGAACATAACAAGTACATTTAATACTGTAGATGTACGAGCCGCGTCTGTAAAATTGAATAAGACAAATGTAAATTTAGTAAAAGGACAGACCTTACAGTTAAAATTGCAGGGAACAACGAAAAAAGCAAGATGGTATGTATCAAATACAAGTGTAGCAGTTGTTTCTAAGAATGGAAAAATAACAGCAAAGAATAAAGGTACAGCTGTTGTTACAGCACAAATTGGTACTAAGAAATATACTTGTAGGGTTACGGTTAAAGTTAATTCGACTTCTGCAAAACCTCGACTTGATGTAGTGATGTCCAGTAAAACAGATATGTCGGCTGGAACAGCGGCTATGTTAGTTGAAAATAAAGGAAGCAAAACTGTAAGAATTTATTCAAGCAATGCTCGATTAATAGATGCAAATTATAAATCTTACAATAGAAACTTATATTTAGTAGACCCGGATGAAATTAATCATAATCGTTTAGTGAGAATTTCTTCTATTGAGATAAAACCGGGAGAAACAAAGTTTATACCATTTTGTGTCAATGGTTCCCAAACTTGGTATGATAGGAAAAGTACTATAATGTACAGAGTTAAGTATGCTAATCAGTTTTATACTGTGACATCAAGTAGTTATTATGGAACATCTTATTATAAAGACTAAAATTTAGAAATATTAGATCAAAAATTAAGGTGTGAAATTTAACTTTTTTTAAGGAAGCTGAGAAGATAAAGTTACCCTTAAAATACTGGGTTTATTTGAGTATACAGAACAAGAAAGCAGTCTGCAAGGTTCAGTGATAAAATACTTGTCTGGAACAGAGCAGATGATTTTAGGATGATATACTCGAATAAACCCAGTATTATTTTATAAACTTTTAAGAACTGTTTGTACTTCCAGAATGACAAGAGATATGTTATACTTACAGTGTTGTCCAACCGATACCCGGCAACGGGAGGAGGTGAGCGTTATAAACACTTTAATTACCTTTATCGTCACTGTTGCGGCAGGTGTGACTTGCCATCTCATCTGCAAATGGTTAGACAGACACGACAGGGACAACAAATAGCCTAGTGGTTTCTTATCCACTGTAATAAAATAAGAAGAAAGCCCAAGGAGTTGCCGCTCCAAGGGCTTTCATTCTTTTTGTTATAAACACTTTAATACCTTTTGCCTACTGGCATTATAGCATATGCAGATCATGAAATCAATATGCAGATGAGTCTGAAAAAAATAAAAAAGAGTAAACTATCCCCTTGGTTTATGCCTTGTTTTTCAAAAAATGGCTCAGTTGATGGATTTATTGTCTTTAGTAGGTATACATCCTTGGCTATTGCTAGTTTTGCAATGCTTAACATTGTCGGATATACTAACGACATCTCAAAAACGAGTGTAGGGATGTTTCCTTGCTAGAGATATATTTTATGAAGATATGTTCTCATATATCTAAGAATCTGTCAACGGAAAATTTCTACCTATCAGGTTGCAATAGAGCGAAAGGCGAAGCCTGAGGTCTGAGCACATGAAAGTTTTTTCAGCGCTACTTTCTACACTCGGCGGTTAAGCGCCTCGCCTAAAGCAGCTGCTTCTGAAAAAATTTTGCGTTCAGACGTTGATTGTTTTTTTGTTACACCAAAAAAATATAGTAATTATTTTTTATATAAATAATAATTGTTGTTTTTTACAGGTGTAATAAATCCAACTCGAACTGATTGAACGAATGAGCGAAGCGAGTGAGAGAAAGAAAGTAAGACCCTCATAGCTCGCTACCAAAGAAAGGAATGATTACAATAGCAAAGCAGAAAAAATCCTACTATATAAAGGTGATGTTACAAGTGAAATAGTAGGTCTGATTGAGTACACAGCCAGAGGAGTTATTTTTCTGGCATAGCTGGGAAAGTGTTCAGCCAGAAACAGAGATTGATTTCTGAAGGATATACTCGAATAAAGTCAGCAGTATTTTATAAACTTTTTTGATGTGAGAAAGTTGGTAATTTCTCATTCACCAACAACGGTGAATGGGAAACATTGACATCTCGCCCGGCGGGCGAATGGAATAAGCATTCTTCCTTCGTGACGAATGAGGGTGTGTTACAAATGAACAATCTTTTAGGAGACAAGATCAAAATATAGATGAGGGGCTAAAATGTCTCCCATCTTTCAGAAGCGTCTACGCCAACAGAAGCCCCAACAGTGTTCAATCATCCAGAATTTGGCACTGTTAGGACAGTAGAGATCTCAGGAGAGCCATGGTTTGTCGGAAAAGATGTGGCTACTGCGTTAGGATATGCAAATCCAAGTAATGCTGTATCTGTTCATGTAGATAAAGAGGATAAAACCTCATACCTGATTCAGGTATCAGGTTCAAACTATAAAGCAAATACAGCACTTATCAACGAATCCGGGCTATACGCCCTTATCCTTAGTAGCAAACTTCCATCAGCGAAAGAGTTCAAGCACTGGGTTACGGCAGAGGTGTGAAAGACAGGGGCATAAAAAAGGAGAGGGAAAATTTTACCCTCCCGGAAATTCCAATGATAATATAAATCCACTCATAGAATGAGCTTATATTATAACTGGAAGTAGCGGATGCACTGAATTTCCTTTCTTATTAAATATAGTGGTTTTGAGTAAGTATTACTCAAAGTTACTCAAACTAAAAGTCTGGAAAGCCTTGATTTTACGGCATTCTATGGGTGATGAGTACGGGTTCAATTCCCGTCATCAGCTTGCTAAGAATAGCTTATTTACTGGGTTTGTGAGGTGCCAGTAAATCAAAGTTACTCAAGATAATCAGGACATAGGTTCTGATTATTTTTTTTGTGCAATTTGCAGTTCCGGGATACTGCTCAGAATTGCAGTTTTTGTACTGAGACTCTTCCTATTCCTGAAGATGATTTTAGGATGATATACTCGAATAAACCCAGTATTATTTTATAAACTTCTAAGAACTGTTTGTACTTCCAGAATGACAAGAGATATGTTATACTTACAGTGTTGTCCAACCGATACCCGGCAACGGGAGGAGGTGAAGTCTATATGGAGAATCTTGCTGTTTCTTTTCTTGTCACCTTTATGGCAAGCATAGCTGCCTATTATGTTTGCAAATGGTTAGACGGAGATAAGTAGGGCAACACTAACCTGGCAGTTTCTTGTCTGCCATAAAAAATAAGAAGAAGCCCCCAGTATTCGCACTACTGAGGGCTTCATTCTTTTTGTCTACATGGACTTGCTATTTCTTTTCGCCTACTGGCATTATAGCATATGCAGATCAGGAAATCAATATGCAAGTGATTCTGAAACATTCTGAAACAAATAAAAAAGAGTAAACTATCTCCTTGGTTTATGCCTTATTTTTCGTTAATATTCACCAATGTCGAACAGCTCGTCAAAGGTTATCTTCAGATTCGGAAACATAACCAGATGTAAATCTTCTTTATTCTGGGCTGTGACAGTCTTATAAAGATACGGATAACCAGTGCCATCTTCTTTGAAATCGAAGAGGTAAATCTCTACAGATTTTTTTCTCCAGTCAACGATCCAATACTCAGAGACACCGACCTTGCAATAAATATCCATCTTTTCATGTCGATCATATTCTTCTGTGGCATTGGACAAAACTTCCATCACAAAGCGGGGAATGCCAGTGAAAGAAATGTTCTTACGGTCTCTCAGGTTACAGATGATTGATACGTCAGGAATGATTACTTTATCATCATTTTCACGCCATTCATACTGAACACCATCACCAAAGACACGACATAAGCTGTCTTTGATTTGGCTGCCGATCTTGATAACAAAGTTATTGATAACCATAGAATGTTCCAGGTAAGTTTTACTTAAATCTTCAATTGGTAGTGCATTACTCATATTGCCGCACCTCCTTGATATGTTGATATAATTATAATATTTTGCAAGATGTTAGTCAAGGATATGAGCTGCTGAAAGAGAGTGCAGATGAGTCTGAGAGTTACTGTTCACACACCACTGTCCCGC
>QFCF01001955.1_pt1 | contig 13964 bp, 14 predicted proteins | sample 5346961 | NCBI WGS metagenome assembly QFCF01 (sample SAMN09062253, study PRJNA434731) | Human gut metagenome, whole genome shotgun sequencing project. | reverse complement strand
GAGCCGCCTGGATAAGCGCTCCATGGGCTTTGGTGCGGAGATCCAGAGCAAAAAGGAGCGGGACGTGGGCCAGCTGCTCAAGGAGATCCAGCCCCAGGACCTGCTGAAGTTCGGCATCATCCCCGAGCTGGTTGGCCGCCTGCCTGTGCTCACCACCCTCCAGTCCCTGGGACGGGAGCAAATGGTGCAGATCCTTACCGAGCCTAAAAACTCTCTGGTAAAGCAGTACCGGAAGCTGATGGAGTACGATGATGTAGATCTGGAGTTTACTCCGGAGGCTCTGGAAGCGATTGCTGGTCGGGCTGTGGAGCGTGGTATTGGTGCCCGTGGCCTGCGTGCCATCCTGGAGGAGGTCATGACTCGGATCATGTATGACGTACCCTCGGATCCAGAGGTGGTCAAGGTGACGATTACTGCGGCCTGTATCCGGGGTGAGGCAGCACCTGAGATCCTCCGGGACCCGGAGCACAGCCAGCGCCCGCCCCTGGGCCAGGCGGCCCTGCGGTCTGAGCGGGGCGGTCTGCCTGGTACCAACGCGGGCTGAGCGGATCTGTCCGGACGGAGTCACTGAGCTTCGATCCAGCCCCGCGGTCCCCCAAGCGGCGGGCCCGGGGCTGTTGTTTTATCCGTGTTCCGCCCTTCCCACGCCCGGCGCGGGAGGAGAAGGCGGTATGAAATCCCCTGAGAGGAAGTGAGTACCATGAAAAAAGAGTGGACGATGGAGAGCGCCTCTGTGATGCCTGTGATCGCGCTGCGGGGACTGACTGTGTTCCCCAATGTGCTGATCCATTTCGATGTGGCCCGGGAGATCTCCATCAAGGCCCTGGAGGAGGCCATGTCCTCCGGCAGCCCGGTGTTCCTGGTGGGACAGAAGGACATCTCCGAGGAGCGCCCGGAGGAGAAGGACCTGTACACCGTGGGCACGATTTCCAATGTGCGGCAGATCCTGCGCACCCCCGGCGACAACGTGCGGGTGATGGTGGAGGGCGTGAGCCGGGGCGGCCTGGAGCGGCTGACCCGCACCGTCCCCTATCTGGAGGCGGAGGTCCAGCCCATTCCCAACGAGCGGAACGAGCGGAATTCCGCAAAGGCGGAGGCCCTGATTCGCTCTACCTATGAGCTGTTCCAGCAGTACACCGAGCTGGCCCCCAAGACGGCCCCCGATCTGCTTATCAATGTGCTGGCCAGCGAGGATCCGGGCTACATCGCCGACTTTATCGCCCAAAACATCGCCATGCGCAACAGCGATAAGCAGGCGGTCCTGGAGGAGCTGCGCCCGGTGCGCCGCCTGGAGCGGCTGCACCGCCTGCTGGGCCGGGAGGTAGAGATCCTGGGCTTGGATATGGAGATCCAGAACCGGGCCCGGGAGCAGATGGCAGACAACCAGCGGGACTACTACCTGCGGGAACAGCTGAAGGCCATCCAGAACGAGCTGGGCGAAGGTGAGGGCGGAGATTCCGAGATCGGGGACTACCGCCGGAGGATCGCGGAGGCCAAGCTGCCCGACGAGGTGCGGGAGAAGCTGGAGAAAGAGGTAGGCCGTCTGGCCAAACAGCCCTTCGGCTCCTCAGAGGCCACCGTCCTGCGCAGCTACCTGGATGTGTGTCTGGAGCTCCCCTGGGGGAAAAAGACCCGGGAGCGGGTGAGCGTGGAGACGGCCCGCCGGACCCTGGATAAGGACCACTTTGGCCTGGAAAAGGTGAAGGAGCGCATTTTGGAGTTCCTGGCGGTGAAGCAGCTGGCCCCCGACCTGAAGGGGCAGGTGATCTGCTTGGTGGGCCCTCCCGGCGTGGGTAAGACCTCGGTGGCCATGTCGGTGGCCCGGGCGCTGAACCGGAAGCTGGCCCGGCTCTCTCTGGGCGGCGTCCGCGACGAGGCGGAGATCCGGGGCCACCGCAAGACGTATGTCGGCGCCATGCCCGGCCGCATCATCTCCGCCATCAATCAGGCGGGGAGCTGCAACCCCCTGCTGCTGCTGGATGAGATCGACAAGCTGGGCCACGACCACCGGGGGGATCCGGCGTCCGCCCTGCTGGAGGTGCTGGACGCGGAGCAGAACAGCACCTTCCGGGACAACTTTTTGGAGCTGCCCTTCGACCTGTCCGACGTGATGTTCATCACCACCGCCAACACCACCGACACCATCCCCCGGCCCCTGCTGGACCGGATGGAGGTCATCGAGCTGCCCAGCTACACCGATGAGGAGAAGCTTCAGATCGCCAAGCGCTACCTCCTGCCCAAGGAGATGAAGCGCCACGGCTTGGAGAAGGCCCAGCTGAAGGTGTCCGACGGGGCCATCCGGGAGATGGTGGCCTCCTACACCCGGGAGTCGGGCGTGCGTGTGCTGGAGCGCAAGCTGGCCGCGATCTGCCGGAAAGCGGCGATGCACCTGGTATCAGAGGATGTAAAGCAGATCCGCATCACAGAAAAAGAGCTGAAGGACTACCTGGGCGCGCCCCGGTACTACCCGGAGCGCCAGGCGCTGGAGGAGCGCGTGGGCGTGGTGAACGGCCTGGCCTGGACCTCCGTGGGCGGCGAGCTGCTGGAGGTGGAGGTCAATGTGGTCCCAGGCACCGGCAAGGTGGAGCTGACCGGCAACCTGGGGGATGTGATGAAGGAGAGCGCCCATGCGGCCCTCAGCTTCATCCGCAGCCAGGCGGACCGGCTGGGCATCCAGGGGGACTTCTACCAGTCGAAGGACATCCATGTCCACTTCCCGGAGGGGGCCGTGCCCAAGGACGGGCCCTCCGCCGGCATCGCCATCACCACCGCCATGGTGTCCGCCCTCACCGGAGCGCCGGTGAAGCGGGGGCTCGCCATGACCGGCGAGGTGACCCTCCGGGGCAGGGTGCTGCCCATCGGCGGCCTGCGGGAAAAGACCATGGCCGCCCTGCGCAATGGGATCAAGACGGTGATCATCCCGGCGGAAAACGGGAAGGATCTGGAGGAGATCGACCAGACGGTCCGGAAGGCCCTGCGCTTCGTGCTGGTGGACCAGGCGGAGCAGGTGCTGGCCGAGGCCCTGTGCTGCCTGGGCGGCGGCGCGGAGGCCGGGCGGGCGATGGACCGGAAGCTGCCCGGGGAGAAGTCCCGGGGGACGGCCCGGCTGCGCCAGTGAGGAGGGGAGCGTATGTCCATCAACGTACAGAAGGCGGAGTTCATCCTCTCCGCCGCCTCCCCAAAGGATTTCCGGCGGGACGCGCTGCCCCAGGTGGCCTTCGCGGGCCGCTCCAATGTGGGAAAGTCGTCAGTGATCAACCGCCTGCTGAACCGGAAAAATTTCGCCCGGGTGGGGGCCGCGCCCGGCAAGACCACCCAAATCAACTATTTTAAGATCGACAATGCCTTCTACCTGGTGGACCTGCCTGGCTACGGCTATGCCCGGGTGTCCAAGGGGGAGCGGGACCGCTGGGGCAGGCTGATGGAGGGCTATTTTGCCGATCCGGAGCTGATGACCCTGGGTGTGATGATCGTGGACGCCAGGCACAAGCCCACGGCGGACGACTGCACCATGGCTCAGTGGTACCGGGGGGCGGGCTGCCCCTTCCTTGTGGTGGCCAACAAGCTGGATAAGCTGAAAAAGAGCGAGGTCGAAGGGAACCTCCAGCGCGGCCGGGACGAGCTCCTGCGGGCCATTTTGTCCAGTGTGGAAGCGTCATCTTAATGTTCTTAATGTTCATAGAAACCCGGCTGTGCATGATGCGCAGCCGGGTTTTCCGCGTGGATCCGCCCTGTCCTCCGTTTCGGAGCGGCTGAGGCGGGGAAGAATGGAGAAGGGGACGGGCCCGGTTCCGGAGCCGGGGAACGGACCGTTTGCGCGCCGTGCGCAACTCCGCCTTGTCAATCCCGCTCGGAATTGTTATAATAAAGTGATTTTGGTTCCAAAGGAGTGGGAGCGGCTATGGGCGCGCTGACCGGATTGATCGAACACATGGACTGGATGAGTATGCTGCTCTTCCTGATGAGCGGCGCGGCCTGCCTGATCTGCCTGACGGTCCACGAGCTGGCCCACGGCCTGGCCGCCTACCGGCTGGGGGATCCGACGGCCAAGATCAATGGGCGGCTGACTCTGAACCCCCTGTCCCACATCGACTGGATCGGACTGTTCCTGCTGATGGCGGCGGGGGTGGGCTGGGCTAAGCCCGTGCCGGTGGATCTGCGGAACTTCCGCCGTCCCCGGCGGGATATGGCCCTCACCGCCCTGGCGGGTCCGGGCTCCAACTTCCTGCTGGCGCTGGCCGCGCTGGGGGCGGGCTCGCTGCTGCTGCGCTTCTGTGGCGGGAGCCGTGCCGGGGCCTATCTTCTGCTGTTCCTGTGCCAGCTGGCGGTGCTGAGTGTGGGCCTGGGGCTGTTCAACCTGATCCCCCTGCCGCCGCTGGACGGTTCCAAGGTGCTGGACGTCCTGCTGCCGGAGCGGTGGTATCACCTAGTTCTCCGGTATGAGCGGTATCTGATGCTGGCGGTGGTGCTGCTGGCCTGGTCCGGCGCCTTCGGAGGCCCGCTGACAGTGGCTATGGAACTGGTGCTGCGGGAGCTGTGCCGTGTGGCCCAATTCCCCTTCGCCCTGGTGGAGTACTACTTTTTCTGATGATGTTCCGGTGACGCGGGAGGGAGGTGCGCCCATGGACGGCCCCATCTATCACCTGGAGCGGGTGGTCAAGGTGAAAGCCGAGGATCTGGAGGACTTTGTGGGTCCTCTGGATCTGATCCTCCATCTGCTGAATAAAAACAAAATGGAGATTAAGGACATCCAGATCTCTCTGATCCTGGACCAGTACCTCCAGTGGATGTCCCAGCGGAAGGAACTGGATCTGGAGGTGGCCAGCGAGTTTGTCACCATGGCCTCCCACCTGGTCTATATCAAGACCAGGATGCTGCTGTCCATCCACGATGAGGAGGCTCTGAGCGAGATGGAGCAGCTCATTGCCACCCTGGAGGCCCACCAGAGGAATGAGAGCTATCTGAAGATCCGGGAGGTGATCCCTCAGCTGGATCAGCAGTACAGCGTGGGCCGGGACTGCCTTACCAAGGCGCCGGAGGCGATTCGTCCGAACCGGAGCTACCGCTATGTCCACCCAAAGGAGGACCTGCGCCGGGCCATCCAGGCGGTGCTGAGCCGCACAGACCACAAGCTGCCCCCGCCGGTATCCGCCTTCCAGGGCATCGTGGGGCGGGAGCCCTACCCCGTGGCGGAAAAGGCTTCGGAACTGCTCCAGCGGCTGCTCCATCTGGGGGTAGCCCGGTTTCGGGCCCTGTTCCGGGGCAGCCGGAGCCGCTCGGAGGTGGTGGCCACATTTTTGGCGGTGCTGGAGCTGTGCAAGGACCGGCGGCTGCGCCTAGCGGGGACGGCGGAGGACTGCACCGTGACCTGTACCGGGCCGGGGGAGGAAACAGAGTCCGGAACAACAGAACGGACAGAGGACTGAAGCAGAGAGAGGGGGGAGCGTTTTGGATCTGAAGGAGCTGGAGGCCGCTCTGGAGGGGGTGCTGTTCGCCGCCGGCGAGCCGGTGGGGGTGGAGCGGCTGTGCCTGGGGCTGGAGACCGACCGGCCCACCCTGGACGCCGTGGCCCAGCGGCTGATGGACCGGTACCGCTATGAGCGGCGGGGCATCCGGCTGCTGCGGCTGGACGCCAGCTATCAGCTCTGCTCCGCGCCGGAGCAGGCGGAGTGTATCCGCAGGACGCTGGAGGGCCGCAAGCCCGCCCGGCTGTCCCAGCCCGCGCTGGAGGTGCTGGCCATCATCGCCTACTACCAGCCGGTGACCCGGGCCTATGTGGACCAGATCCGGGGGGTGGACAGCGCCTATACGGTGGGGCTGCTGCTGGAGCGGGAGCTGATCGAGGAGAGCGGCCGCCTGGCGGTGCCCGGCCGGCCCATCCTCTACCGCACCACCCGGAATTTCCTGCGCTCCTTCGGACTGAGCAGTCTGGAGGAACTTCCGGAGCTGCCTGCCGCCAGCCGGGAGGGGGACCAGATGGCGTTGGAGCTGGAGGCCCGGATGGCCCAACTGAAGGCGGAGGAGGACGGACCGGAGGAGCCGGAGTCCGCCGGGGAGCGTGAGCCATGATGTGGGCGGTGCTGGCTGCTGCCCTGGCGGCGGTGTTCCTGCTGGGAGGGCTCCGTGTGGGGCTCCGGGGGGAGTACACCCCGGAGACGGCGGGGGCCTGGCTCCGGGTCGGACCCACGGAGTTCCGGCTTTTTCCCAGGCAGGAGGAGAAAAAGCCGGACCGGCCGAAGAAGGCGCGGCAGGAGGGGACCGGCGGCGGGAAGCAGCCCCGCCCGCCCTTTTTGTCCAGACGGGGCCTGCTGGAGCTGGGCCGCCGTCTGTTCCCCCTGCTGCTGGAGGCGGCGGGGCAGTTCCGCAGAAAACTCCAGATCGACGAGCTGCGCCTGCGCCTGGTGGCCGGGGCCCCCGACCCGGCGGACGCCGCCCTGCGGTACGGCCAGGCCAACGCCCTGCTGGGGGGGATCTGGCAGCCGGTGACCCGCGCCTTTCACGTCAAGGATGGCCGGGCCCGGGTGGAGCTGGATTTTGACCGGACGGAGCCCGCGCTGTACGGGCGGGTCTCCCTGTCCCTGACGGTGGGAGAGCTGGCGGCCCTGGGCCTGAGCTTCGGTGTGAAGGCCCTGAGCGTGCTGCTGGCGGTGCGCCGGGAGGACCGGCGGCGGGCCGGTCAGAAGCAGAAGGCCGCTGTGTGACACAGGGCGGCGGAAGATCATAAAAGAGCAGTACGGAGCGCGGCGTCCGGGGAGAGCATACCCTTTCCCGGGCGGAGCGCGAAGGGAAGCATAAAGAAAGGCGGCATGAACAATGGAAAAGCAGCACCCTCTTACAGATCTGATGGGGACGGCTATGGAGAAGATCCACACCATGGTGGACGCCAACACCATCATCGGGACCCCCATCCAGACAGGCGACGTGACCCTGATCCCGGTGTCCCGGCTGTCCTTCGGCATTGCCAGCGGCGGCAGCGATTTCACCACAAAAAATCAGAAGCCGGAGGCGGACAACAGCTTCGGCGGCGGCAGCGGGGCAAGCGCCAAGCTGGAGCCGGTGGCCTTCCTCATCATCCGGGGGGAGAGCGTCAAGCTGCTGCCGGTGGCGCCTCCTCCGGCCACCACGGTGGACCGGGTCATTGAGGTGGTCCCCGAGGTGGTGGACAAGGTGACGGAATTTTGGGAGAAGCAGCAGGAGAAAAAGGGACAGCCCGACCCGGATGTGGTGGAATAAGACCGCGGAGCGGAAGCGCCGGGGATAAGCGGGAGAGCGGCGGGGCATACTGGACCCATCCAAACAACGAGGTGATGGGGATTGAAACGCCTTCTGGCCGCGGCGGCGGCCCTTCTTCTGTGTCTGAATCTCGTGCCCACGGCCCACGGAGTGAGCACCTCCGCGGGCTCCGCCATCCTGATGGAGGCGGAGAGCGGGCGGGTCCTCTATGAGCAGGACGCCGGCCGCCCCCGGCTGATCGCCAGCGTCACCAAGCTGATGACCGCTCTGGTGGCGCTGGAGTCGGGCTGCCCTCTGGAGGAGAAGGTGGTCATCCGGGAGGAGGACACCAGGACGGAGGGCTCCTCCCTCTACCTGCGCCCCGGGGAGGAGCTGCGGCTGGAGACGCTGCTGTACGGGCTGCTGCTCCAGTCGGGCAACGACGCCGCCCTGGCGGTGGCCCGGCACTGCGGCGGGACTGTGGAGAATTTTGTCGCGGAGATGAACCGCTGTGCGGCCCGGCTGGGCATGACGAACAGCCGCTTTGCCAATCCCAGCGGCCTGAACGCGGAGGGGCACTGCTCCACCGCCCGGGACCTGGCCCTGCTGGCCCGGGCCTGTCTGAAAAACGAGACCCTGGCGGCCATCGCCGCCACCCGGTCCATCACCCTGGAGGGGCGGAGCTTCGTCAACCACAACAAGCTGCTGTGGCGGTACGGGGGCTGCGTGGGCCTGAAGACGGGGTATACGGAGAAGGCGGGGCGCACCCTGGTGTCGGCGGCGGAGCGGGACGGCATGACTCTGATCGCCGTCACACTGGACGATCCGGACGACTGGCGGGACCATGCCGCCCTGTTCGACTGGGGCTTTGCCAACTGGCGGATGGAGACGGCGGTCCGGGCGGGGGAGGAGATCTGCTCCCTGCCGGTGGGGGGCAGCCTGGTCCCCTTCTGTCCCGTCCGGGCGGGGGCGGACCTGCGCTGGCCCCTGCGGGAAGGGGAGCGGCTGGAGCTCCGGCCGGACCTGCCTCTGGAGCAGCTCACCGCTCCGGTGCAGAAGGGGGTCCGGATCGGCACCCTCTACGGAGCGGTGGGGGACGAGGAGGCCGGGAAGGTCCCACTGGTGTGCGGAGAGGCGGTCCCCAGGGACCTGGCGGAGCCCCGGAGGGGCCTGCTCCGGAGGCTGCTGGACCGTCTGGAAGAACTTTGAACAAAAAGGAGGCGGCCTGATATGGAAGAACGGCTGCAAAAATTGATCTCATCCTGTGGGCTGGCCTCCCGCCGGACAGCGGAGGCGTGGATCTCCCAGGGCCGGGTGACGGTGAATGGAAGCCGGGCCTCCCTGGGGGACCGGGCGGACCTGGAGCGGGACCGGGTGGAGGTGGACGGCGCGCCCCTCCGCCCCCGGGCGGAGCGTACATATCTCATGCTGAACAAGCCCAGAGGGTATGTGACCACTCTGGCGGACGAGAAGGGGCGGCGGACGGCGGCCTCGCTGGTGTCCGGCTGCGGCCGGAGGGTGTGGCCGGTGGGCCGCCTGGACCTGGATTCCGAGGGGCTGCTGCTGTTCACCGATGACGGGGAGCTGACCCACGGGCTTCTCCACCCCAGCGGCGAGGTAGAGAAGGAGTATCTGGTGTGGGTGACGGGAGACGTGGACCGGGCCCTGCCCATCCTGTCCGGCCCCATGGAGCTGGACGGGGAGCCCATTGCCCCGGCCCGGGTGCGGATGGGCCGCAGGGGGGAGGATGTGACCCGCCTCTCCGTGGTCATCCACCAGGGGAAGAACCGCCAGGTGCGCCGGATGTGCGCCCAGGCGGGGCTGGAGGTGCGGCGCCTCAAGCGGGTGCGGGAGGGCCGGGTCTGGCTGGACCGGGGACTGGAGCCGGGACAGTGGCGGCCCCTGACCGGGGAGGAGCTGCGCCTTCTGCGGGAAGAGGCGGGGGTGGCTCCCACCGGACCTGGATCGGTTTTGCAAGATTAAAATGAAATCCTGCAAAATTAACTTGCATTTTCCCTCCGGAACCGTTATCATGGAGAACAAGGAAACTGGTCTCCCGGAGCGGCGGAGCAGTCCGGACGCGGGCGGAGTCCCGCGCCCGGCCGTTTTGCGCGTCCGGGGGCCCGCAGGAGGATGAGACGGAATGAATCGTGATATTCTGGCTGTGATCCAGGAGAATATGGACAGCTTCTCCAAGGGGCAGAAGCGGATCGCCAACTACATTCTGGAGTCCTATGACAAGGCGGCCTTTATGACGGCCAGCAAGCTGGGCAAGCGGGTCAGCGTCAGCGAGTCCACTGTGGTGCGCTTCGCGGCGGAGCTGGGCTATGACGGGTACCCCAGTATGCAGAAATCCCTGCAAAAAATGATCCGAAACCGGCTGACCTCGGTGCAGCGCATCGAGGTGGCCAACGACCGGCTCGGCGACCAGGATGTGCTGGACATGGTGCTCCAGTCGGACATCGACAAGATCCGCCAGACCTTGGATGAGATCGACCGGCGTGCGCTCCGCGGCGGCCATCGCTACCTTCCTGGGGTTCTACTTCAATCTGATTTTTGACAATGTGGTGATGATCACCGCGAATACCCCCAGCGAGGTGTTCGAAAGCCTGCTGCGGGTGGGGCCGGAGGACGTCATCGTCGGCGTCAGCTTTCCCCGCTACTCCAGCCGGGCGGTCCAGGCGGTGAGCTTCGCCCGGGACCGGGGGGCCACCACCATCGCCATCACGGACAGCGAGGCGTCCCCCCTGGCTCAGATCTCCCAGTATACGCTGAAGGCCCGCAGCGACATGGCCTCCTTTGTGGACTCCCTGGTGGCCCCGCTGAGCCTGGTGAACGCCCTGCTGGTGGAGGTGAGCCGAAAGAAAAACGAGGACCTGTCCAAGACCTTCCAGACGCTGGAGAAGATCTGGGAGGAGTATGGGGTCTATGAGAAGGTGCAGGATTGAGTCAGATCGGTCATGAGCTTGTTGTAGTGGGCGGCGGGGCCGCGGGTATGATGGCGGCCATCACCGCCGCCCGCCTGGGCGCGGACGTCTGCCTGGTGGAGCGCAACCCCAAGCTGGGGCGGAAGCTGTACATCACGGGGAAGGGGCGGTGCAACGTCACCAACCACTGCACGCCGGAGGAGGCGCTGGCGGCGACGCCCCGGAATGGAAAATTCCTTTACAGCGCAATGAACAAAACGCCGCCGGCGGAGGTGGAGCGCTTTTTCACGGAGCTGGGCGTGAAGCTGAAGGTGGAGCGGGGCAATCGGGTGTTTCCCGCCTCCGACCGGTCCGCCGACATCATTGACGCCCTGTTTTTTGAGCTGCGCCGCCTGTCGGTGCCCATCATACAGGGGCGGGTTTCCCGCCTGTGCGCGGAGGGCGGGGCTGTGCGCGCCGTGGAGCTGAGTCAGGACGGCGGGGAGCGGAAGGAGCTCCCGTGCCGCGGGGTGGTGCTGGCCACCGGCGGGGCGTCCTATCCCGCCACCGGCTCGACGGGGGACGGCTATGAGCTAGCCCGTTCCGTGGGGCACAGTGTGGTTCCCCCCAGGCCCTCCCTGGTGCCGCTGGAGGCGGAGGAGGCGTTCTGCGGAGAGATGCAGGGCCTGGCTTTGAAAAACGTGATACTGCGGATGAAGGATCGGAAGGGGAAGGTGCTGTTCCAAGAGCAGGGGGAGTTGCTGTTTACACACTTCGGTCTGTCTGGTCCTCTGATTCTAAGCGCCAGTGCCCATCTGCGTGATTTTGAGAAAAACGCCTATCGGGCGGTCATCGACCTGAAGCCCGCCCTGGACGAGGAGAAGCTGGACGCCCGGCTGCTCCGGGAACTGGGGGACAACGCCAACAAGGATATGCAGAACGTGATGGGCAGCCTGGTCCCCCGGCTGATGGTGCCGGTGGCCCTCCGGCTGGCGGATATCCCACCGGACCGGAAGGCCCACGACGTGACCCGGGGGGAGCGGCGGCGTCTGCTGGAGACCCTGAAGGGCCTGACCGTCCGCATCAAGGGGCCGCGGCCCATCGCCGAGGCCATTGTCACCTCCGGCGGGATCAAGGTGGGGGAGATCGACCCCAGGACCATGCAGTCCAAAAGGCTCCCAGGCCTCTTTTTTGCCGGGGAGCTGATCGATGTGGACGCCTATACCGGCGGCTTCAACCTCCAGATCGCCTGGGCCACCGGCCGGGCGGCGGGGGAGGGGGCGGCTGCCTTTTTGGCGGAGCCGTAAGGCCCTTTCGCCGCTTCATGTCCCTGTCCCGCGAAGGCGGGGACAGGAGGCGGCGGCCCAAAGCCCCGGGGCGGATGGCGCCGGGCGAGCGGTTCTTTTTGCTCCTTTTTCCCGCAAGAAAAAGGAGGAACAACAAGACAACGGAGCGTATGGTAAGATGCAGGAGAGAAGTATAGCCATTGACGGCCCGGCCGGAGCCGGGAAGAGCACCCTGGCCCGGGCGCTGGCCCAGGAGCTGGGGTATTTGTATGTGGATACGGGGGCCATCTACCGCACAGTGGCCCTGCGGGTCCGGGAGGCGGGGGCGGATCCCTCCAACCCGGCGCAGGTGGAGTCCCTGCTGGAGGGGCTGGACATCCGGATGGACTACGGGGAGGACGGCGTACAGCGGATGTACCTGTCCGGACGGGATGTGACTGAGGCCATCCGGGAGAATGCGGTCTCGGCCCTGGCCTCCCAGGTGGCGGCCCTGCCCGCGGTGCGGGACTTTCTGCTGGACTTCCAGCGGCGGCAGGCCAGAGAGCGGGACGTGGTCATGGACGGCCGGGACATCGGGACAGTGGTGCTGCCCCGGGCCAGGGTGAAGATATTCCTCACCGCCGCGCCGGAGGCCCGGGCAGAGCGCCGCCTGCTGGAGCTGCGCCAGCGAGGGCAGGATGCTGCATTTGATACAGTGTTATCTGATATTATCCGCCGGGATGAGCAGGACCGAACCCGGGCCATTGCACCCCTCCGCCAAGCGGAGGATGCCGTGCTGCTGGACACCACCCGGCTAGACCGGGCGGGCAGCCTGGAGGCCCTGCTGGCCATTGTGAGAGAGAGGCTGCCCCAGTGAATATGAGATTCTTGTACCACGCTCTGTACCGCATCGTCTGGCCGTTCTTCAGCCTGGCCCACCCAGTCCGCGCCCAGGGGCGGGAGAACATCCCGGAGGGGGGCGCGGTACTGTGCGCCAACCACTCCGCCCTGTGCGACCCCATCCTGGTGTGCTTTGCCTGCACGCTGCGGTGGATGGTCCGGCCCATGGCCAAGATCGAGCTGTCCCGGGTACCGGTCCTGGGCTGGCTGCTGGGCAAGGCCGGCGTGATCTATGTGGACCGGGGCCACGCGGATGTGCACGCGGTGAAGGAGGCCCTCAAGTGGCTGAAGGAGGACCAGAAGCTGCTGATATTCCCGGAGGGCACCCGGGTCCATGAGGGCGAGTCTGTGGAGGGCAAGAGCGGCGCCGCGCTGTTCGCCACCCGGACGGGGACCCCGCTGGTCCCTGTCTACGTCTCCCGGAAGAAGTACTGGTTCCGGCCCAGTCCTGTGATCATCGGAACGCCCATCTATCCGAAGATCGCCGGGCGGAAGGCCACGGCGGAGGAGCTGGAGCGGATCACAGAGAACTTGATGGCGGAGATCTACCGCCTTGGGGAGGGATTGGAGTGAAGCTGCGTCTGGCCAAGTCGGCCGGCTTCTGCTACGGCGTGCGCCGGGCGGTGGAGCTGGCCGGGGAAGCCGCGGCCTCCGGCCGCCCCTGTGTGATGCTGGGCTCCATCATCCACAACCGGGATGTGGTGGGCAGTCTGGCCCGGCAGGGCGTGACGGCAGTGGACCGGGTGGAGGACGTCCCGCGGGGCTGCGGGGTCATCATCCGCTCCCACGGCGAGAGCCGGAAGACCTACCGCCGGCTGGAGGAGCGGGGGGCGGAGATCCTGGACGCCACCTGCCCCAATGTCAAGCGGATCCACCACATCGTGGCCCGGGCGGAGGAGCAGGGACGGCAGCCGGTGATCATCGGCGCCCCGGACCACCCGGAGGTGGCGGCCATCGCCGGATGGTGCAGCCGTCCGGTGGTCCTCTCGGGTGTGGAGGACCTGGAGAAGTGGCTGGAGGAGCAGCCGGAGCGGCGGGATCTTCCCCTCACATTTGTCTCTCAAACCACCTCCACACAAAAAATCTGGAATGACTGCGTGAAAAAAGCAAAAAAAGAGTGTACAAACCCAGAATTTTTTGATACAATATGCGGAGCGACATCAAAACGCCAGGAGGAAGCCCATCAGTTGGCCGCGCAGTGCGACACAATGGTGGTCATCGGCGACGGTAAGAGCTCCAATACCAAGCATTTGGCGGAGATCTGCCGGGAGGTCTGCTCCGACGTCCAGCTCATCGAGCGGGCGTCAGACCTGGATCTGAGCCGGCTGGCCCAGGCAGAAGTTGTCGGCATCACGGCGGGTGCTTCGACTCCCGCGTGGATAATAAAGGAGGTTTGTGACAAAATGAGCGATGAAATCATGGAGATCGAGGAATCCTTCGCTGATATGCTGGAGAATTCGATCAAAACTTTGAATACGGGGGATAAGGTCACCGGCACAGTCGTAGCGATCACGCCGACTGAGATCCAGGTGGATCTGGGCACCAAGCACGCCGGCTACATTCCCGTATCCGAGCTGACCGACGACCCCACCGCCAAGGTGGAGGATCTGGTCAAGGTGGGCGACGAGATCGAGACCTTCGTTGTCCGCGTCAACGATCAGGAGGGTGTGGTCACCCTGTC
>QFCF01001940.1_pt1 | contig 14121 bp, 9 predicted proteins | sample 5346961 | NCBI WGS metagenome assembly QFCF01 (sample SAMN09062253, study PRJNA434731) | Human gut metagenome, whole genome shotgun sequencing project. | reverse complement strand
GTGTCTGTCGAGGAAGACAAAGCCCGGTTGGGCCCGGGCTTTGGTGAATCTAAACAATTCTTATGAGGAACGAGATGGTACCAACATTTCTAACCTCGTGGGAGATTATCTCACCAACACTGTGATTTAGGAAGGAGATTTCAATCCCGATTGTTGGTGACTGCTATCCGCACGAGGCACCGGCGATCTGAAGAGAGGCCGATTCCGCAAGGGTCGCCCTTGTGAGCATCGGAGTTTCGATTATTGAGTTTTGGCTTCGTAAAAGCGCTTAAGCCTGCGGCTTGTTTTTATTTCATTGTCAAAAAAATAGTCTCTGGCGAAATAGCTTTCTATTGCCGCCTCCCAAGACAACACGTATCGCGCTCCTTCTGATTTAGAGTCGCAAACGATAGGGTGGAAAGGGAATGTTTCCAGTGAAAAGAAGTCCGTTCCCTCTTCGAAAGGCGTTAACTTAATATAGTCTGCCGTTGTGTTGTTTGTACGGGTAATAAAGCGTTTGACCAAACGGAAGGAGGCTTCCTTAAGGGGAAGACTGTTGGTGCCGTTACACAACGTTTCCCACTTGAATCGAACCTCGGAGAGCCAAAAGACATCTTGGAGGTATCTAGGGAGGCTCATCCAAGAAAATCGGACTTCAGGATTTTCTCTGTTGAGTTTCCATAACTCGTATTGTCACATATCATAACTTATTTGTCACAACTTACCATAACTTGTAATGTCACAAATCTCATAACTTTAGTGTCACATGTTTGGTGCGCTTCGGTAAAATTGCAGAGTGGATCACAGCGGTACAGGTGCTGTCGTGACCACTCTTTTCTTGTTTGGAGTGCTGATGCGATCAAACTATGTACAGGATTACGACAAGTGGGTTAAGGCCGGGCGTGGCCAGGGGCGCTATAGCGCTTATGACCCGTGGATCACTGTTCAGGACTGCCATTCCAAAACCCCTCGCCACAGGGTCCCATGTCCACGCCTGCATCGCATGCTTCACTGCCTATCGCACGGGGAACGTCTTGTCTGCCTTTCTCTTGAATGGAATCCCGAGGTCATCGAAATCCGCGAGCAGTTTCCCTTTGCACCCGTTGACACACTAGACATTTGCAGCGAACTCAATCTGATTCATCCCCAAGTCAGGGGAAAGAATATCGTCATGACTACGGACTTCCTTGTGACGTACAGGGACGATGAGGGCGAAGAGAGTTTTAAGGCTTTTCAAGTCAAAGAGAATGAGGACGAGGTACGCAAGCCTCGGGTCAATGCCAAATTAACAATTGAGAAAATGTACTGGGAGCGCAAGGGTATTCCGTGGTCTGTCGTTTTTACGTCCTCCTTGATTGGACCAAAGTACGACAACATTGTGTTCCTTAACAAGTACCGCAACGACATAATCAACGACTTCCATCAGCTCATGTTGGATTACATGACGCTTCTTTCCTCCTACCCAGAACTGTCTTTGCGGAGACTTGGTGAAGTCTGTCCAAGCATTTTTGGCAATCGCTATGCAGTAGTCTGCGAGCCTATCCTAAAACTCGCAGCCCATCAGAAACTAGATTTCGATATTGACAATGCCTACATCCTCGATATACCCGTTGGAGATTTCAAATGTCAGCCGTAGTGAACCTGAAAGATGTCCTTTTTGGTGATGGCAAAACTTACCGTGTGATTGCTTTCTACCAAGGGGAAGTCGTGCTCTTTCGCATGGATAAGCGAGGGTTCCAGATAGAAACGATCCCCTTTTCCGGTCTTGAGAGTGAAATTCGCATTGGAAACATCGTCAAGATCACCGATCCGGCAAGTGACAACCGATACGCGGCGCATTCGGATAATGAGATGAATGCCGCTCAGAAGCGGTACGACCTCATTGCTCCTATTGTCACTAATCCCGAAGCGATCCTTGAAAGCCGACTGAGAACAGCGATCATCAGAAGCCAATCCATTTCGGAAGAAGACTTTGCAACCAAACGACGCTATGCCTACAGGTATTTGGAAAAATATTTTCGGGACGGCATGACGGTTACATGCCTTACTCGCTCGCGTGACGGATCTGCATCTCGCTCATATTCTGTGAAAACCGGGCGCAAATCCAGAACAGGGCTTGGGACTATCGTGACAGACGAAATACGCAACATGATGACCAGCGTCATCACGAAAAATATTCTCAAGATCGGTGGATTGTCCGTACACCAAGCGTACGGGGTATTCACCAAAGAATATCGGGTAGCCAATCCCAGTGTCCCCGACAATGCTATTCCTACCGAAGCGCAATTTAGGTATCACTACGATACCCGTATCAGTTTGGCTGACAAGGTAAGGAAAAGGAATCCTAGTGCCATCATGGACAAGGACATCGCCCCAGCGACGGGTACTGTTCTCCAAGTTGCTCAGTATCCTGGCGCTCGCTATGAAATCGACTCGACGGTTGACAATGTGTTCTTGGTCGCATCAGACCGTGTTCTGCCCGTAGGTCGTCCCGTTCTTTATTCGGTAACGGACGCATTCTCGGGAATGATTGTTGGCATCAACATTTCCTTTGAAGGGAGTCAGTACAAGAGCGCGGCTCAAGCCTTGTTCAACGCCATCCGCAACAAGCAAGAGTTTTGTCGCAAGTACGGTATAGAGATCGACAATGACGAATGGCCTGCCGAGGGGATTCCCTCCTGTGTGGTGGCAGACAACGGTGAACTTGAAGGTCGGCAGATCGAGAATTTCAGTAAGACCTTCTCTGTTCAGATCAGTAATACCGCCCCCATGAGGGGCGATCAGAAGGGAACTGTTGAGAGCAGTTTCCGTCAGCTCCAACATCAGCTCAAGGAGTTCGTCGCCAAGGCTGCTCCCGATCCGATAACGCTGAAAAAGGCCGGCGGCAAGGATAATCGCCACAACGCCTTTCTGACTCTTGTGGACTACACGAAACTCGTCATTGAGGCAGTTCGCGTTGTGAATCGCCATGTGAGAACTGTGATCCCAGTCGGCTATCCGGTAGGTCGCCCGGTCACTCCGATCTCTGTCTGGCAATGGGCCAAGAAAGAGGGAATGTGGGGGTTGACCACTGTTGACAATCCACTGCGCCTGCGTATCGCTCTGATGCCAAATGTCAAGCCTACAGTTTCCTCCTTGGGCATCAACGTAGACGGACTGCGCTACGAGTGCCTTGCCGATGAAGTCAAGACGCTGTTCTTCAGAGGAGCGCACAACAAGGCAAGACCCAAACGGGTGTTGGTGGCCTACGATCCGTCTGATGTTTCCTGCGCCTATCTCATACCGGATTCCAATCGCCCCATGACGGTGTACCGCTGTCAGTTGACTCCGAAGTTCGCCCGTTTTGCGGGAATGTCCATCTACGAAGCCCGCAGGGTTTTAGAAGAAGAAAGAACAACCACAATCATGGTTCAACACGAAAACGCCATTGCCGAAGGTGAAACCCGTAGGAGGCAAGATCAAATTGTTGAGGAAGCCATCACACAAAAGCCCACATCGGAATTGTCAGTGGCAGAAAAGATCAAGCGAATATCGGAAAGCCGCATGCAGGAACGGATTACTCAGAACAGAGAACAATCTTTTGCCAGCACGGAAAGCCTGAAAAAACCTGAACCATCCAGGCAAATCCAGAATGACGATGATGAACTCAAGCCCGTTCAATCCTTTAACGATTTATCAGAGGGGTGGTAATGACAGATGCAACGAGAGCGGATTACACGCAAAGCAATGATGCCAACAACAACCCGCTTGTCATGACTCTGCCGGATTTCAGTGGGTATGTGCCAAAGGAACTCGCTGAACAGATGTTGCGGGTTACGCAAGTCCCAGCCAAAACGGAGCCCAAGCGCATCCGAGCCAAGTTTCTGAGGGAACTGCCACGAGAGCTTTTTGTGCCCACCGTCCACCATTTCACTCTGTTTCAGACGATGGACTCTCTGATCCGACTCGGATACAAGGATCGCAACCCGAACACCTTGAAATCCAAGCAGTTCCTTCCCAAAGCAGGAATGGAACTGGAAATGAAGTTGCAGGATTTCGGCTCGGACTACCGGGACGGTTTCTCGGCTACGCTTATTGGGGTTTCGGGTAATGGCAAGACATATTCCGTGTCCAATCTGTTGCGCTACTACCCGCAGGTTATCAGCCATAACGATCCCAAGTTCGTACCTGGTAGTTTCGATCAAGTGGTTTATCTTCGGGTGAACTGTCCCGATGATGGAAGCCCCAAGTCCCTTTGCACGGAAGCCATTGCGGAACTTGGCAGGGTAACGGGTGAGTCGTATTCGGAAATGGTTGGCAACCGCGTGAGCGCAAGCCATTTGCGGGTTCGCCTTGCTCAGTTGATGAACATTCACAAGGTCGGCCTTTTGGTGATCGACGAAATCCAGAACATCGTCAACGCTCGACGAAACAAGGAAGAGTTGTTCAATTTCATTGTCACGCTGTCCAATACGCTAAACGTACCGCTCCTGTTCATCGGCACACCAAAGTTGGAAAAACTGCTCGACTCAAACTTGCGCACGGATCGTCGTCTTGGCTCCCAAGGTTGGATCGTATGGGATCGCCTGCGCCGTGACAGCGAGGATTGGCGGCTTTTCATGAAGCACCTTTGGCGCTGCTCCGTATTGTCGCAAGACCCAAAGGAGATGCCTGTTGAGGTAGAGGATGCTCTTTATAAGTACAGCCAGGGAATCCCGGACATTCTTGTGCGGCTCTTTGTGACCGCTCAGACTAATGGATTGATGCGGCTTCCCAAGGATAAAGAGAAAACCACGGCAAGTCTGATTTCGGTTACGTTCAAGGAATCCTTCAGCAATGTTGCCAAAGTCATCGGTGCAATTGCTCGCAACGACCTTGAAGCCATGGGACGGTACGAGGACGTGAGAATGCCCGAAGGTCGTTTCACCCAAATGTTGAGCGAGAAGATCAGCACAATCGAGCAAAAGGATGTTTCTGGCGAACCTAAGCCAATTCCTGTCCGAGATAAGGTTATCCAATGGCTCCAGGAGATGCAGTACAAGGTCACGCCAAGAATGGATACCGAGATCACAAAGATGTGTTTGGCGAATCCCAAAATCACCTTGTCCGAGGCGATGAGGCGGGCTATGGCACTCCTTGATTCTACCGAAAAGGATGCGCAGCCCGTTCCTGTAGGCAAGCCCAAGATGACACTTCCAGAACTCAGCACATTCCCCGTTGGGAGTGTTTAAGCCGACTATGTACGTACCTTATCCCTATCCTGATGAAGCGTTGGAAAGCGTGGTGGCTCGTTTGCGACGACACTTATGCCTCAATCCTCAAGAGGTGAAGAGAAAGTTCGGTAGCAACTGTCTGGGCGGATACGCCTACATCGAAACTTTGTCCGATCTGTTGAAACAAGCTTTTCCCGTTGAACAACTGATCGCAGACCACACGATGGTTCCGCTTTTGCGAAATCTCAACGACACCACATACCCACGTTACGCCTATCGGTACTGCCCCGACTGCCTGAAAGTGCAGCTTGAGACTCACGGCGAAACTTACTGGCGGCGTGAGTGGTTGTTCTGTGGGGTTTGCCATTGCCCGATCCATCACAAGCCGCTGATGTTGGCCAGTTTCAAAGACAAGCGGGCCATGTTCGACCACTGCCGGGACTTTGTTGTTCCCGAAGATGTCGAAGCCAGACTCAGCCGTCCCGTGGTCAGCAGCCGTTGCATGGAGAAAATGTCCGAGTGCTTGTTGGAACTGTTAGCCAAACCCGAGCCTCAAACCGTGGCAACTCCTATGCAGTGGCGTGACTTCTGGATTCGGATGCTCGATGACAACGGCTATACCTCGGGCAATCTCGATGCCCTGCAACAGCACCTGATGAGTTATTGGGAATTTGACGGCAAACAGCCCCCCGAGTTGTCGTCCGACGACCTCAACGCGGGTATGTCCCGTTACGATTGGGTTCAAGAACTTTACGCAAAATCAAGTTCAATCGGAATTCGCTGGCGTTGGGATCAAACCCTTCAGCTTTGGAAGGTTCTCCGTCCCGATATGTCAATTGAGGAACTTCACGCGCAAGCACTGGCTGGCTAGGCCATGTAATCCTTGATCACGGGAAATACAATATAAGGGCAATGTGCAAATTGAGAGGGACTTATGACTCAGACAGATGTGCTTATCACCGAGTCCGGTTATGAAAATATCCTCATTGACTTGTTGAAGGAGCTAGGGTACGAGTACACACATGGTTCTGAAGTACCACGCTCCAGCCCGCTCTATCAAGATGTCTACATCACGGAGGATTTTCTGACGACCGTCGGCAGAATCAATGCAGAACTGCCCCGAGTAGCTATTGAAACCGCATTGACACAACTGCAAGACCTGTCTGGAGGAAGTGTTGTTGATCTAAATATGACCTTCACGACCTACATCCAAGACGGAGTTCCTGTTCGATACTTCGTTGACGATGAAGAGGTCTACAACCGCGTGCAGTTGCTCGACTATCACAATGCAAAAAACAATTTGTTTCGCGTCGTCAACCAGTACACATTTCAAGAGCGCGAAACCAAGCGTCCCGATGTCATCCTGTTTGTCAACGGGATGCCGCTCGTACTCTTTGAATTGAAGTCTCCGACCCGTGACAACACGGATACATCCGAAGCCTACGCGCAAATTCAACGCTACCTCAAAGTCATTCCGTCCATCTTTGTCCCGAATGCTTTTTGTGTTCTCACCGATCTTGCGGATACGAGAGTCGGTTCCATTACTGCTCCTGAAGATCGTTTCATGGTCTGGAAAACCAAGGACGGCAAAACGGAAGATAGCGGCGTCGGTCGTATCGGCACGATGATTCGCGGCATGTGTGCCAAGGAACGGTTGCTTGATCTCGTCAAAAACTTCATCTGCTTCGATAGCCGACAAAAAGGCAAAGCCAAAATCATTGCCGGATACCACCAGTATTACGCTGTTAAGAAAGCGATTGAACGCGCCCTTGTTGCCGTTGGTTCCAATGGCGATGTACCTGAATCCCAACGCAAGAAGATCGGTGTGTTTTGGCATACCCAAGGTAGCGGCAAGTCGCTTTCGATGGTGTTCTTTGCTCACGCCATCATTGACAAGCTGAAAACCTCAACGATCGTGGTCATCACAGACCGCAACCAACTCGATGATCAGCTCTTCGGACAGTTTGCCGCTTGTAAGGAGTTTCTGCATCAAGAACCGGTACAAGCCAGAAACAAACGGCACTTACTCGAATTGCTCAACAACCGCAAAGTCAACGGCATCATCTTTACGACGATGCAGAAGTTTGGCGAGCTGAAAGACACCTACGAAAAGTTCTCCAAGGATGACGAGGGCGGTCAGTGGGACGGCGTACTGAGCTTGCGTCGCAACATCATCGTCATGACTGACGAAGCCCATCGAGGGCAATACGAGTTGGAAGAACGCATCGGCGAAGACGGCACAACGCGAATGGGCTTTGCCGGCTGGATTCGCCATGCCTTGCCCAATGCCTCGTTTATCGGCTTTACCGGAACTCCGATCAGCTCCAAAGACAAAAATACCGTTGAGGTCTTTGGCGACTACATCGACATCTATGACATCACTCAGGCCGTGGAAGACGGAGCAACTCGTCCCGTCTATTACGAAAGCCGTGTTGCCAAACTGGAACTTGACCAAAACGCCTTGGATGCAGTAGACAAGCTCTATGAGCAGATCGCAAGCCAGAACAGCGTCATGCCGACTCGCGTTGAACAAAGCAAGCGCAATCAGGCTACGTTGGATGCATTGCTTGGTCGCCCATCCGTCATAGAACATCTGTGTACGGACATTGTTTGGCATTACGAAACAAGCCGTGCCAGCCTTCCGGCTTTCAAGGCAATGATCGTGGCCTACAGCCGCAACATGGCAGTTAAGATTTATCAGAAACTCTTGGATCTCAAACCAGAGTGGAAAGACAGTCTGGCGGTTGTCATGACCGTTGACAACAAAGACCCGTCAGAATGGGTCGATATTGCGGGCAATGCAGACGAACGCAAGGAACTTTCCAAGAGGTTCAAGGATACCAACGATCCGCTCCGTATCGTGATTGTGTGCGATATGTGGCTCACGGGAACAGATATTCCCTGTCTGGGAACGATGTACCTTTTCAAACCCATGCAGGGGCACAATTTGATGCAAGCCATTACCCGCGTCAATCGCGTGTTTCCCGGCAAGGTCGGCGGTCTGATCGTGGATTACATCGGCATCGGCAGCGCACTCAAGCGGGCAATGGCCGATTACACCAATCGGGACAGGCAGAACACGCAAAACATGGATGCGGGCAAGTCTGCGTACCCTGAGTTCCAAAATAAGTTAAGTGTCATACGCGACTTTTTCCATCCAAGCCCTAAATTGACCAAGGACAGTATTGTCGCTATGGTCGAATCGGGCAAGAAGTTTGAACTCTCCGAACTTGCTCTTGATGCCACGGATATTTTGGTCGATCCTCTTAAAAAGCCTACGTTTAGAGAAGATTTCATCAAACAAGTTCGCTTGATGGAACGCTTGCAGTCCCTCTGTAAAAGCTACTCAACCAAGGCAGAACAACACGAGGCGGCCTTCTATTCTTTGGTTCGCTCCCTGACATCAAAACGCGTCAACGGCGGGCCTGTGAGTACCGGCGTGCAAACAACCTCGAACATCAGTGCATTGACCGCTCAGATTGCCGCCATTCTTGATACCGGGGTAACCAGTACAGGGGTTGAGGCGATCATTTCACCCAACGCCAATGGCGCGACAGTGCAGGATGTCTCCATCTTTGACGAACAATTCGTCAACGGCTTGAAAAAACTCAAGCAGAAGAACGTGGCAATGGAATTATTGACGCGCATTCTGCAACAGAAGATCAGCGACTACAGACGAACAAGCATCGTCCAATCCAAGAAGTTCTCGGAGATGATGCAGAGCACCGCCAACCGCTATCGCAATGGAATGCTGACGAGTCAAGAAGTGATTGTGGCCATGATCGACCTGGCCAAACAAATCATGGCAGAGGATGCCGAAGCCAAGAAACTGGGCTTGAATGAAGAGGAAATGGCGTTCTACAGGGCGTTGACCCTGCCTGATGCCGTCAAGGACGCATACAGCAACGAGCAACTTTGCGCCCTGACTAGGGAACTCACCGACACCCTGCGCAAGAATCAGACTTTTGATTGGCAAAAGAAGGAATCGGCACGAGCGGATATGCGCAGAATCATCAAACGACTCCTTCGCAAGTACAAATACCCGCCAACAGAAGCGACCAATGCCACCGACACCGTGATTAAACAGTGTGAATTATGGGCTGATAACATTGAATAATAGCTTTGATATTTACGTATTTACGTTAATGTGCTATCCTTTACATTAAAGGGGTTGTCATGACAGATCAACAACCGAGGAAAGGCCGTCCGCGTATCTACGAGGGCGGTGCCAAACGGGTCACGATCTCTTTGCCGAGTCAGCTTGTCGACGAATTTAGACAGCGCGGATCGGCATGGGTCGTCAAAAAGCTCAACGAAGAGATAAATACAACAAACAATGAGTCCAAAAATGGCAAATGAAACCACATCCAAGCGTGGCCGCAAAGCCAAGGCAGCCGAAAAAGTCGATTTCAAAACTCAGTTGTGGAATGCGGCTGATGCCATGCGTGGAAACCTCGACGCTGCGGTGTACAAGCATGTTCTGCTTGGCCTGATTTTCCTCAAGTACATCTCCGAGAAGTTTGAAGAACGTTACGAGGAAATTGCGAAAGAATACGAGGAAGACGGTGAAGAAGTCGTCCGTGCGAGTCAGGAGGATCCTGACGAGTACATTGCAGAAAACATCTTTTGGGTTCCCGAAGAAGCACGGTGGAAAAAGATCGCTTCGGCAGCAAGTTCTTCAGCCATTGGTCTTGTGATTGACCGTGCCATGCGAGCGATTGAGGCTGTGCCCGAGAATGTCAAACTCAAAGGCATTTTGCCGAAGAATTACGCCAGCCCGGAGATCGACCAACGCATGCTGGGCAAGGTCGTCGATCTCTTTTCCAACATCGACCTAGCCTCCGAAAGGCAGAACGACCTGCTGGGCGAAGCGTACATGTACTGCTTGAAGAACTTCGCCACCGCCGAGGGAAAGAACGCCGGGGCTTTCTACACGCCGATCTGCATTGTGCGCACCTTGGTGAGCATCCTTGAGCCATTCAATGGTCGTGTGGCTGATCCCTGCTGCGGTAGCGGCGGCATGTTCGTCCAGAGCGTTGACTTCATCGAAAAACACCGTGGCAATCGCAAAAATATCACGGTTCTGGGGCAGGAATCTAACCCTGTGACGTGGAAAATGGCCGTGATGAACATGGCAATTCACGGTATTGAAGCCGACCTGGGTGATGGCCCTGCCAATACATTCTTCAATGACAAACATGCTCGTGAACGAGTTGACTTTTACTTGGCGAATCCTCCTTTCAACCAAAAAGGATGGAGAGGCACAGAGCTGGAAGATGACCCACGCTGGGACTATGGCATTCCTTCCGACAGTAACGCCAACTTTGCCTGGATGCAGCACATGATCCACCACCTGTCTCAGAGGGGACGCATTGGCATGGTCTTGGCAAATGGGTCACTGAGCTCGACTCAAAATAATGAGGGTGACATTCGCCAGAAAATCATTGAGGCAGACCTTGTCGAAGGGATTGTGGCTCTTCCGGATAAACTCTTTACATCTACAGGTATTCCTTGTTCGCTTTGGTTCCTGAACAAAGCTAAAGAACGTCCAAAGACGACTCTCTTTGTGGATGCTCGAAACATGGGAACAATGGTGAATCGAGCCTTGCGTGAACTTACAAATGAAGACATTGAGAAATTAGCTACTGTTTTCAAAGAATACCGAGCCGGAACCCTTGAATGCAAAAAAGGTTTTACAGCAATTGCTTCGACCGATGAAATCAAAAAACAGGGTTACATTCTTACACCGGGACGTTATGTAGGGATTGAAGAAGAGGAAGCTGATGATGAATCATTTGATGAAAAAATGAAAAAGTTAAGCTCTGAACTCAAACAACAGTTTGCGGAAGCACATAATCTTGAAAAAAAAATCGAAGAAACCCTAAAAGGGCTTGGTTATTATGGTTGATATTCATTTTGTTAAGGCTTCGGATTATTGCGAGTCCGTTGTTGATGGAACTCATGACTCACCCAAACCATGTGATGAGGGGTTTTATCTTATTACATCGAAACATTTATTGGACTATGAAATTAATTTCGCTTCTGCATACAAAATATCTGAAGCCGACTACAATTTAATAACAAAACGAAGCAATGTGAAACAGTGGGATATCCTGTTTAGTATGATAGGAACGGTTGGACGTGTTTACATTGAAAGAAACTCCAACTCCGAATATGCTTGTAAAAATGTAGGGATTTTTAAGTGCGGAGGCGATAAGCATAAAGCCTTATGGCTTTATTATGTGCTAAAAAGCCCATATTGCAAACAATATATATCAAAAGTATTAGCTGGAAGCACACAGAGTTATATTTCGTTAGGCAACTTGAGGGCATTCCCCGTACCAGTAATTGCTGACGAAAAACGAAATCGAATTATCGAAGCATTGTCCACTTTTGACAAAAAAATAGAATTAAACAATAAGATAAACGATAATTTACAGAAACAGGCCCGTTCGTTATTCAATGAATTCTTTATCCACTCACCAGAAGGAGAGGCTACTCTCAAGACCGAACTTGGATTATTTCCTTCTAATTTTTCAGTTATTAAAACAGGAGATCTTCCTATTTTAATAACTGATTACGTTGCGAACGGCAGCTTTGCTTCGCTCAAAGAAAATGTCCAACTCTACCAGGAACGCAACTACGCTTACTTTATTCGAAATACAGATTTAAAGTCAGGAACATTTAATGTGTTTGTTGACGAGCATTCTTACCACTTCCTTGCGAAATCGAAGTTGTTTGGGGGAGAAATTATTGTATCCAACGTTGGTGATGTAGGAGGCGTTTTCTTGTGTCCGAAACTCGATGCTCCCATGACGCTCGGAAATAACATAATAATGATTAAGCCACTCCAAGAAGAACTGAGGTACTATTTGTACATTTGGTTTAAATGGTCACTTGGCCAGAACCTAATTCAGAGCATCAAAGGCGGCTCCGCGCAACCGAAATTTAATAAAACAGACTTCAAATCGTTGCCGATTGTCCTTCCGTCCAAAGATATTCTCGAAAAGTTTCACACGCTAGTGCGCCCAATTTTCGAGGCGATCGAACAGAATCAGGCCGAAAGCAGGACGCTGACAAGGTTGCGTGATGCCTTATTGCAAAATATGCCATCATTCGGAACAAATGCATAAGCTTAACAGCCTAACCAAATAAATTATCGTTTATCTTTTCATTTAGCTTTATCTTTCGGTAGATATTGAGAATTGGCTCCGCGATTTCGGATTGTTCATGAATTTGAACCCAGTTAATCTGATAGTTCATGATGGCGCTCCGATCTCCGCGGGGCATTTTTGTTCCTTTTGCTGTCGTCGTAGCATAAGAGAAAAACTCGTCCGTTGAGAGTACGCAAAATAGAAACTCTGAAGTGCATACATCATGTTTAGGATGAAAGACTAGAACGTCGTTAGAGCACGTACCTGTTGTGTCGGCTAAATAAATTTTTTTAAAATAGGGCCTGATGTTAGATACCAATACGTCACCTGGGTAGTATTTACTAACATTTCCAGATGTTGGACATTTTGATGCAGGAGAGATTCCAGCTTTGTTGGGAAGCATGTTCTCTGTGGAGATGAATGTTTCTATATTGCAGTGTTCTACTGAGATGGTTTCTCGTCGATATTGACATATGTCAGCTAGAGTTTTAGTTTCCATGGTTGAACCTTGTGATAAACGATAATTTATACGTCCTAAACTAGAATTTCGGGACTTTTGACCTCTCCAGACATTAGTTTCGGCAATAGGCTATCCCTTAATGCAGCTAATTTCTTATTTTCGAAGCTATTAGATGCGATTATTTTCATCATCGGAGCTGTAAGTGCATCGAAATTATCGAGAGTAGCTTCATCCGGTAATGTGATTTTTAATGCATCAAAGTCTTTCTTGCCAACATGAATAACCGTTGTGGCAATTTGCATTTTTTCAATTGCATGTAGAAGTGGCTTTATCGTGAAATATAAAAAAGCCTTCCCATTTGGACGCTTATTCTCAAATACGCAAACTCGTTGATTGAGCCATCCCTCCTCATTTCCCCAAATATACGGCCAGAACTCACCATCCATACCGATAACAATATCCCCAGTTTGGAGCAAGTAGCCTTTTGGATGAACTTCTGTAGTATAAGTTACAAATTGCTGTTCTTTCAAGTCTCGAATACGAATAATCGGCAAACCGACTCCATCAGTATTAAACAGCTTAGACTTGAACGGTGCTCCATAAATAATATTTGCTAAAGCATAAATGTCTGTCTCTACCCACGACGTCGGTTTGATATTGCCAAATGGCAGATAATCGACAAACCATGACTTGTAGAGAGCCTGAATTTGCTTAAGTAAATTATCGTTTAACTCTTCGTAAATGTCTTATGCCCTAAATTCTTTATATAAGGGCATGCCTAAGCACCGACAGAGTCGGTGCAGCTCCGGTCCTCTTAACGAGCACCGGAGTTTATTATTGTTGGCTATTGGACGGATTAAAGATGGAGTCCAGCCAGGGCTTCATATCGAAGTCCTCGGTCAGGTTCTCCGGAAGGTACGGATTGTTGGCTCCGTCTGTGCCCGCTTTCTCAGGTAAACGGATAGAGAACTTGTTTTGTTTACATCCTGTCTCTTTCCACAGTTGAGTAATGCCTTTAGCAGTAATGTGTTTGAACAGTGCCTGGCTGTAGTCTTGAAGCCAACGGAACGTATCTACACCATTTTCCCTCAAGGTAGCGTCAATGGACAGAGCGATACACATCGCTTCCATGTACTGGGGAGAATGCTTATGCTGGCTGTTTTTACGCAGAATGGTAACGCCGCGTATTGCCCGTTCAACTTTATTTGTACAAGGCGGTATCTCAGGATTTTCTAAGAAAGTCTTAAAGTCCTCCCGGGCATTAAGGTAATAGACACACGGCTTGGCAGCGGGATGGTCCTTTGCTTTTTCCCAGAGAGATCCCTTTTGCCTGACC
>QFCF01001906.1_pt1 | contig 14423 bp, 10 predicted proteins | sample 5346961 | NCBI WGS metagenome assembly QFCF01 (sample SAMN09062253, study PRJNA434731) | Human gut metagenome, whole genome shotgun sequencing project. | reverse complement strand
CGATTGACCGCCCTCGATCTGACCGGAAATCCGGCGTTGACCCAATTGGACTGCCGCGACAACCGATTGACCTCCCTCGACCTGGCCCAAAATACGGCATTGATCAGATTGGACTGCCACAACAATCGATTGACCGCCCTCAATCTGACCGGAAATCCGATGCTGACCGAATTGGTTTGCTCATACAATCTATTGCCCACCCTCGATCTCTCCGAAAATACGATGCTGACCGACTTGTGGTGCGAAAGCAATCGATTGACCTCAATCGATCTGTCCCAGAATAAGGCGCTGAGCAGGTTGTACTGCGACAACAATCGACTGACTACGCTCGACCTCTCCGCAAACACCGCATTGACTGGTTTAAGCTGCCACGACAATCGACTGACTGCACTCGCTCTCTCGAAGAATACGAAGCTGGTCGCTTTGGGCTGCTGCGACAATCCATTGATCCGGCTCAATTTATCCAATCTCGCCAAATTAGGAGCAATATCCCTCGATTACGACAACTATAAAATACAGGTAATCACCAACAGCCGGACGGCCATCGTGAGCAGCCTGACACGTTACATGCAATCCATCGAGGCCGAAAAGCAGAAAAAACACCTACAGCAAGAGGAATAACCTGCAATATGAAACTGCATATCTTAGTAATCCCATGAAACGATTCCTACCCATCACAGCTTTGGCGGTTTTCGCATATCCCGCCGCAACCATTTCCTGCCAAAACGGACAAGGGGCTGCGAATCCCCAAATCTTTTGGGACGGAGGCGCGATTCCAGACCCTGTTTTCAGAACTTATGTCCTCGAAAATTTCGACACCGACCGCGACGGAAAAATCAGCCGCAAAGAAGCGGACGCCGTACTTGCCATCGACCTCGGCAGGCTCTGCGGAGAATCGAGCGACACTCCCGCAATCGAATCACTTGCAGGCGTCGAACATTTCAGAAATCTCAAACAGCTCATATGCAACGGACATGCGCTGACCGAACTCGATTTGTCCAAAAATACGGAGTTGAATATACTGAAATGCAAAGATAACCAGCTAACGACACTCGATCTGTCCGAAAATACCGCATTGCTTACATTAAACTGCGGTCGGAATCCGATAAAGACGCTTGACCTGACGGAAAATAGAGCATTGAGCATGCTGGTCTGCGACTACAATCAATTGACCGCATTCGATCTCTCCCAAAATACAGCCCTGACGCAATTGTTCTGCGGGCACAATCAATTGACTGCGCTCGATCTATCCGAAAATACGATGCTTACCGACTTGTGGTGCGATTACAATCGATTGACGGAACTCGATCTTTCCAAAAATACGGAGTTGACCGATTTGTCCTGCGGTTGGAATCCGATAACAGCACTCGATCTCTCCGAAAATACAAAGTTAACTTATTTGAATTGCCTCAACAATCAATTGACCGCGCTCGATCTCTCCGAAAATGCAGCGCTGACCGAATTATACTGCGGCTACAATCGATTGACTGCGCTCGATCTCTCCGAAAATACGGAGTTGATTCGCTTGGGCTGCTCCGACAATCCATTGATCCGGCTCAATTTATCCGATCTCGCCAAATTAGAGGCAGTATCTTTCGATTACGAGAACCATGAAATACAGGTAATTACTAACAGCCAGACGGCCTTCGTGAGCGACCTGACACGTTACATGCAATCCATCGAGGCCGAAAAGCAGAAAAAATACCGACAGCAAGAGGAATAAACTGCAATATGAAACTGCATATCTTAGTAATCCCATGAAACGGCTATCCCCCATTACAGCATTGATGGTTCTTGCGTATTCCATCACGACCGTTTCCTGCCAAAACGGGCAGGGATCCGCGAATCCCCCGGTTTTTTGGGACGGAGGCACAATTCCGGATCCGGTTTTTCGCGCTTATGTGCTCGGCAGATTCGACACGGATCGGAACGGGAAAATCAGCCGCGAAGAGGCAGATGCCGTATTCGCTATCGACGTCGACGCAGAAACAGCCGACACGCCCCTGATCGAATCGCTCACGGGCGTCGAATACTTCAAAAACCTCGGAAAACTCACATGCAACTGGAATAATCTGGCTGCGCTCGACCTCTCCGAAAATACAGCATTGGACACATTGGACTGTAGTTGGAACAGGATAAAGGCGCTCGACCTTGCCGGAAACAAGGCATTGGCAAAATTGGACTGTAGCCAAAATCAATTGACAAAACTCGACCTGACCCAAAATACGGAGTTGAACGTATTGTATTGCACATGTAACCGATTGGCAGCACTCGATCTCTCCAAAAACAAAGCATTGACGGAATTGTACTGCAACATAAACGAATTAGCGACACTCGACCTCTTCGAAAATACGGAGCTGAAGGTATTGGATTGCAGCAAAAACAAGTTAATAAGGCTCGACCTCTCCGAAAATAGGGCATTGGCCAAATTGGACTGTAGCCGAAATAGCCTGGCGAAGCTCGACCTCTCCGAAAATACGGCATTGCATTTTTTGTCAGCATGGCAAAACCCATTGCTCCTGCTTGACATATCCGGCCTCTCGAAAATACGGCACATGGATTTCGATTTCGAGGACAATGACATACAGGTAATTACAGACCACCGAACCGCCATCGACGACGACCTGCTCCGCTATTATGCAATCCGCCGGAGCCGAAAAGCAGAAAAGGAATAACCGGCAGCGATACCGGCAGTTAAAAGTGACGGGCAGGCCAAAGAGCATTTCTGCCTGGACGGCTCCCCGAAGGAAGCCCCCCCCTTGCTCATCCTCACCGCTTGCAGATCACGTTGAAGTCGCAGTACTTGCAGGTATCGGCATCCTCGCACTGGCGGAACGGAACCGAGGTGTCGTAGAGTTCGGCGAGCTGCGCGCGCAGCAGTTCCTCGAAACGCTCGCGGTAAAGCGTATAGCGCGCCCCCTTCACCCCCGTTTGCTTGTCGTCCAGCTGCGGCGAATAGCCGGGGCGGTTCATGTTGCGGACGTAATAGAGTGCCGGTTCGACGTCGCAGCCGCGCGACCGGTGCAGCATCATCGCGTAGAGCAGCGTTTGCAGGATGTTCGAAAGGCGTTGTTTGCCCGTGCCCGTGAACAGGCTCTCCACGCCGTCGAATTCGAGGTGCGGCGCCCCGGTCTTGTAGTCCACCACCCTCAGCGCCCCGTCGTCGAGCGTGTCGATACGGTCAGCGATGCCGGCGAATTTCATCTCCAGGTCGCGCCCGCCCGCGCGGAAGCGGAACGGATAGGCCACGGGCTCCTCCAGCCCCGACACGGCGAAAGCATCGTGCGCAGCGTCGTAGGGCATCACCCCGCCCCGCAGGTAACGGATCACGATGTCCTTCACCAGCAGCAGGTTGCCCGAATAATCCTCGGCCGTAGCATGTTTATCCTGCAAATAGTTCTCGTTGATGGCCGCCTCGACCGCCTGCGCCACTTCGCCCGTACGGATCATCGCACGCAGGGTTTCACCGGGATGCGCCTCCCCCGCGATGCGGGCGTAAAGCGTCTGCACGGCGGCATGGAGGATCGTACCGAACATCGGGGCATCGACCTCCTCGGAAATTTCGTCATCGGCCTCCAAGCGGGCTATGGAATGGAAATAGAAGCGCAAGGGGCAGGCCACGTAGCGGAAAAAAGCCGTCGGCGAGAGCGTCGCAGGGCTTTGGGCGTCGACGAAACGCTCCAGCCGGACCATCACCCCTTCGTCCTTGGGCACCTCGATCGGCGCCGTTTCGGCCAGGTTGACGTCCACCCCCACTTCGACCTTGCGCACGTCGAAGCCGCTCTCGTAGTCCAACTGGTAGATATAGCGGCTCGGCTCGCCCGTCGACTTGTCGTCGGCGTGCGAGCAATAGAGCATGTGGACGGTCTTGGCGCGCTGGATCAGACGGTAGAAATAGTAGGCATAGACACCCTCGTGGTGCTCGGGCGTGGGCAGCTCGTAGGCGGCACGCAGGTTGTAGGGGATGAACGATGCCTGCGCCATATGGTTGCCGGGGAAATTGTCGTCGTTCATCGAAAGGATGATGACGTTTTCGAAATCGAGGTTGCGGGTCTCGAGGATCCCCATGATCTGGATGCCCTCCAGCGGCTCGCCCTCGAAGGGGATGCGCAGCGTCTGCAAGTGCCGGCGCAGCAACGAGGTGTAGACCTCGGCCGTAAGGTCGATATCGCACTCGTCGAGCGAGTTGCGCAACTTGGTGACCTGCTCGGCGATGACCGCCAGGAATTCGACCCGCTGCCGTGCATCGTCGCCCTCGTAGGGCTGGCGCGCCACGGCGGCGACCACGTCCAGCATGTAGTCGGACAACTCGCGCCACGTCGCGGCGGGCGTAAAGATCCGTTTCAGCAGTTCGTTGCGGCCCAGCCACGCGGCATCGACCGAAATGCGGCGGTCACGGACGATCTCCTCGTGCATCGTGCGCGTGAGTGCGGCGTCGCACTCGGCCACATAGGGGTGTGCGAGGATGCCGGCGACGTCGGCATGGTAGAACGTGCAGCCGTCGCCCTTGCGGCGGCGGTGGTTCTGCAACTCCACCAGACGCTCGACGAACGTGTAGGCCAGGCTCTGCCGCAGGGGGAAGCCCATCGTCACGTTCACCCGTCCGATGTCGGCGGGCAGGGCGTACAGCAACGGCAGCAACAGGTTCTCGTCGGTAAGCACCACGGCGGTCTCCTTGCCCAGCGCGGGCCTGGCGCCCGCGGCGATGCCGGAGTCTTCCTCCCTGCGGCGGCGGGCCAGATCGGCGAGGATCGCCGCGGCATACTTGCACTGCACGGCGTTCGAGACGGCGGCGACCGACACGATCTGCTTCTCTCCCCGCATGTTGTCGTACCGAAGTTCCGTGCGGGGTGGGAACTGCGCCACGTTCGAACGCACGAACATACCCGCCTCCTGTTCGGGGTCGTCCTTATAATAAGAGTCGTAGTCCCAGTAAAAATCGGTTTCGGCCGCCGTGGCGAGGAACCCGAAAAGGCGCTTCTCGCACTCGGAAAGGGCGTTGAACCCCGCCACGACATAACGCCGGGGCTCGGGGAAGGCGAACCCGCCCCCGCGGATGCGGTCGGCGGCGGCGCGCTGCACCATGCCGTTGTAGGCGATGCCGAGCGACGAGAGACGCTCCCGGAAGCGGCGGTAGATGGGGCCGAGGGTCTTCCAGATCGCCAGAAAACGGCGTTTCTCCTCCGAAAGGTCGGCCTGCTCGCCGAACGAGGACCAGAACGAAAGGATGCGCAGCTGCGCGGGCGTGAGGTAGGAAATATCGGCTTCGATCTCCTTGATCTCCGAGATGTTGCGGAAGAGCATCTGCGCGTCGATCAGGTATTTGTCGATCGTATCGAAGTCCGTGAGGAGCATATCGCCCCAGAAATAGAACTTGTCGAAGGGTTCGTTGTGGTAGGCCGAGTAGACTTTGTAAAGCTCGGTGATGAGCCGCACGCGGTCGCCCGTATGCAGCCCCGATATTTCGCCCGTCAGGTCGTCGATCGTCACCCATTCGGGCTGCCACATCGGACGCCCGGCGATACGCCCCAGGGCATCGACGAAAAACAGCCGCGCACGCCGCGACGGGAAGAGCACCGCCCGTTCGGACAGTCCCTCGCCATAGCGCGCATACAGGTCGGCGGCCACCTCCTCCAGAAATCCCTTCATAGCAGTTCGGACAGCCCCGGCGACTTCCCCGGCGGTATTGTCCGCCCGGGATCCGGAAGCCCCCTTCGCATTATTGTTCCATGAGACTATTCTACGTGGCTGATCTCACCGCCCATGAACTTGGCGCCGCCGCGCACGACGGCAGGCTGCCCCTTATAGGTGATACGGGCGTTAGTCGTGGTCTTGCCGATGAACCGGTCGGTGATCCACAGCGACACGTCGGCCTTGCTCTGGGCATTGACCTCGGCCGACATCACCTCCAGCCCCGAGGCCGCGACCCTGCCCGTCGAAGCGAACAGCGTCAGGTAGCTCGCCTTGCCGGTGAGCGTCGCGCTGCTGCCGCCCGTGAGCTCCATCCTGAGGTCTTTGACATCGAACGCCGCTGTGAGCGACGCCTTGCGCCCCAGCGTCAGGTCGAGCTGCACCGCATCCACCGTCCCCTCGAACACGGCTGCGGCGCCCGACAGCGAAACGGACTGCAACGTATTGTAATAGACCGTCACCTCGGTGCGGTCGGGACGGCGCGAATCGGGCCTCTCGCTGATACGCAGGGTTTTGTCCTTCACCTCGGCGCGGAATTTCGAAGTATAGGAACCTTTCGTGTCGTATACGATCTTGGGGGCCTCGGTGTCGGGGACTTTCACGAATTTGATATCCAGGTCGGCATCCACCGCGACGGCCTCGAACGTGGTCAGCCACTCGTTATGTTCCGTAGGACTTGCGGCACCCGCCTCCTGTGCACGGCCGGAGGCTGCGAAAACCAGCATCACGGCGCTCAGAATCATCTTCTTCATACATTGTAGGTTTAAATACGTCGCTAAAATACAAAATTATTGCGAACCCCGGTTTGCCGTTCGGGATTTGTTTTGTACTTTTACTACCTAAAACGACATTTCGGACAGTGAGGGCGAGAATTCTGAATGCAAGCGCGGGGTCGGGCAAGACCTACCAGTTGGCGTACAAATACGTGCGCGACGTGGTCGAACAGCCCGGCATTTACCGCCACATCCTCGCCGTGACCTTCACCAACAAGGCCACCGAGGAGATGAAATCGCGCATCCTCAAGGAGATACACCTGCTGGCCTCGGGACAGCCGAGCTCCTACCTCGACAACCTCTGCCGCGAATTGTCGCTCGATGCCGCCACGGTGCGCCGACGCGCCCGGGAGGTGCGGTCGAAGATCCTGCACGACTATTCGCGCTTCACGGTGCTGACGATCGACACCTTCTTCCAGCGCATCCTGCGCGCCTTCATCAAGGAGCTGGGCATCGACCTCAATTACAACGTCGAGATCGAAACGGCCTCGGTGCTGACCAAGAGCGCCGACACGCTCATCGAGCAGATCACCACCGACCGCGACCTGCAGCGCTGGCTCACGGACTTCGTGCAGGAGCGCATTGACGAAGGCAAGAAATGGGACATCCGCGACGGCATCCTCACGCTGGGCGGCGAGCTGTTCAAGGAGAAGAACAAGGACGCACTCTCGGCGGCCCGCCCGCGCGAGGAACTGGCGCGTATCGTGGGCGAAGCCACGGCGCACGCCGCGGCGACCAAAAAACGGATGCAGGACGCTGCGGCCGAAGCCGTGCGGATCATCGGGGACGCAGGCGCCTCGGTCGCCGACTTTCCCTACAAAGGCTCGGGCTTCGCGGCCTATTTCTACGCCGTGGCGGGCGGCAGCTTCGAGCGCTACGGAAGCCGCGCGGAGGCGGCCTGCACCAGGGACGAGGCGTGGGGAAAACCCGGCAGCACGGCACAGGGGCTGCGTTCCCGGCTGCAACCCCTGCTGCGCGAAATGTGCGGCCTCTACGATGAGAACGTCCGCGCGTGGAACACCTGCGACCTGCTGCGCGAGAACTACCGCAGCTTCGCGCTGCTCTCCGACCTCTATGCCAAGGTGCAGCAGATGTGCGACCAGGAAAACATGATGCTCCTCTCGGAGACCAAATACATCCTCTCGGAATTCATCGGCCACGTGGGCGACATCAAGCAGTCGATCTACCGCTGGCGGGGCGGCGACTGGAAAATACTCCACTCGCAGGCGCAACGGGCGCTGGGCGCGGACAGCACCGAACTGGTCAACCTCACGGAAAACTACCGCAGCCTGCCCGCCGTGGTGGATTTCAACAACAAGGCCATCGGCCGCGTGGTCGAAGCCGACAACCGGGCGCTCAACGCGACGCTGGACGAAGCCGCGGCGCGGGGCGACATGGACGCCCGCACCGCCGCCGGGCTGCGCGACACCCTGCAAAAGGCTTACCGCGAACATGCGCAGACACCCCGCCGCCTGGGCGGGGTGCCGGGCTATGTTTCGGTGGAGACCTTCGCCGAACGGCCGCCCGTCGTGGAGCGCATCTGCGAGGTGCTGGACAAGGGTTTCCGTCCGTGCGACATCATGATCCTGGTGCGCGGGGCGACCGACGGCGCCAGGGTGGCCGCCGAGCTGCTGGATTTCAAACGCCGCAACGACGACCCGCGCTACCGGTTCGATGTGATGACACAGGAAGCGCTGATCGTGGGCAACGCCCCCGTCAGTTCGTTCATCGCCGCGGCGCTGCGCCTGTCGCTCAACCCCGACGACTCGCTCAGCCGCGCCGTCTACAACCACTACCTGGGGCGCGGGTTCGACCGCCCGCTGCCCGGGGACGAACGCACCTTTTTCCGCTCGATCCGGCTGCTGTCGCCCGAGGAGGCGTTCGAGCGGATCGTCATGCGCCACGCGCTGCACGACGACAGGCAGCAGACGGCCTACCTGCAAGCCATACACGAACAGATCATCGGCTTCTGCGCCAGCAAGATCGCCGACATCGCGCTGTTCCTCGACTGGTGGGAGCAGCAGGGGCAGAACCGGTCGCTGAGCGTCGACGAGAGCGCAACGACCGTCGAGATCACGACCATACACAAGGCCAAGGGGCTCGAAAAGCGCGTGGTGCTGATCCCCTGGTGTTCGTGGCAGCTCGATCCCAAGTCGGGCGGCAACGTGACGAACATCGTCTGGGCCGAGGCACAGGGCGATGCGGGCGCCGTCGGGCGCTTCCCGGTGAAATACAAGAAGGCGATGGCCGAATCGGGCTTCTCGGCGGAGTACTACCGCGAGCTGGTCTATTCGCACGTCGACAACATCAATCTGCTGTACGTGGCCCTGACACGCGCCGCCGAGTCGCTGCACGTCTTCATCCCCCGCAAGGGCGGCAAGAGCGTCGGCGGGCTGCTGCTGCAAAGCATCGGAGCCGACGGCGACAAAGCGCTGCTCGACGGCACCGAAGGGCGCCGCACCGCGACCGAGGAAGGCGAAAGGTTCGAATTCGGGCGCTTCACGGGCCCCGTGCCCGGCGGCGGCAAAGCATCCGACAGCGTGCACGTCGTACTGGAGAACTACCCCACGGCACGCGCCGACCTGCGGCTGAGGCTCCCCTCGCAACGTTATTTCGAGGAGGAGGACGAGGTGGAACTCTCGCCCCGCAACTTCGGCATCCTGATGCACAAAGCGTTCGAGCAGGCCGACGACCGGCAACAGATCTACGAGGCCGTGCAGCGGATGCGGGACGACGGCACGCTGTCGCCCGGCGAAGCCGAAGCGCTGCGGGGGATGATCGCCCGGGTGCTGGCGCACCCCGTCGCGGGCGAATGGTTCGGAGGCGGCTGGCAGCGCGTGCGCAACGAGAACGAGATCATCGTCCCCGGCGCCGGGTCGACCCGGCGCCCCGACCGCGTGATGATCCGCGGCACGCGGGCCGTGGTCGTCGACTACAAGTTCGGAAGCCGCGACCCCGGACGCTACCGCCGCCAGGTGGGCGAATACCTCGGCCTGCTGCGGCAAATGGGCTACACCCAATGCGAAGGGTACCTGTGGTACGTGAAACTGGGGGAAATCGAAAAAGTGGAAGGATAAGATGAACGAAACCATCGGCATCATACCGCGTGCGTTCCGCCGCCGGGGAGTGTGGGTCGCCTGCACGCTCCTGCTGCGCGCAGGGCTGAATTTCCTCGGGCTGGCCATGCTGCTGCCCGTGCTGGCGCTGGTGCTCGACCCCGGCAGCCTCGAGGGCGGCGGGGTGCTGACACGCGCCTACGAAGGGCTGGGCTTCGCCTCACAACGCACTTTCGCGCTGGCGGTCTGCGCGGCTGTGGTGGGCGTGATCGTCCTGAAGTGCCTGCTCGGGCTGTGGCTCGCCCGCGTCGAACGCACCTATATTTACGACCTCTACCGCACGCTTTCGCGGCGGCTGCTCGTTACCTACCACGACCGGGGGCTGCCGTTCGTCAAGGCGTCGAACTCGGCCGTACTGGCCCGCAACGTCAACGTCGTCTGCCTGGCCTTCGCGGCGGGCGTGCTCAAACCCGCCGCCGCCATCGCCGCCGAGGCGATGCTGCTCGTGCTGCTGTTCGGGGCGCTGATGTGGTACACGCCCCTCGCGGCACTGCTCGCCCTGGCGGTCTTCCTGCCCTCGATCTGGCTCTATTACGGACTGGTGCGCAACCGCATCAACCGCTACGGCGAGCTGGAAAACAAGGCCCAGCGCGTTCCCGATGATGCTCCGTTCGTTCGACCGGGCGATGGATCAGGTGATCCGCACGCGCCTGCGCGAAACGGCGATCGGGCTGCTGCCCCAGACCTTCACCGAGGTCGGGCTGGCCGTGGGCATGGCCCTGCTCGTGGCACTGAGCCTCGGCGACGGCGACGGGCGGGCGCAAATGCTGTTCGGCGTATTCGCCGTGGCCGCACTGCGCCTGATGCCCTCGGTGCGCAACATCATGACCGGCTGGACGGCCATCAAATACAACCGCTACACGATCGGCATCCTGCGCGACGCCGCAGCGGACTGCCCCCCGGCGCCGGCAAACCCGGACTGCCGGGACACCCCCGGCCCGCGCAGCACATCCGCCGCAACCGTTGCCCCCGGCAATTCCGGCAATTCCGGCAATTCCGGCAATCCCGGGAACCCCGCCGCCGATACCGCCAGCTCCCCCGAAAAGCTGCCGTTCCGGCATGAGATCGCCGTGCGCGACCTTAGGTTCCGCTTCGCGGACGGCGGGCGCGAGCTTTTTCACGGCCTTTCGCTGACGATCCGCAAGGGCGAGCGCATCGGTATCCGCGGAGCCTCGGGCGCCGGGAAAACGACGCTCTTCAACCTGCTGCTGGGGCTGTACGAGCCGAGCGGGGGTGAAATCGCCATCGACGGCACGCCACTTACGGCGGCCAACCGCCGGGCATGGCAGAACCGCATCGGGTACGTCTCGCAAAACCTTTTCATCGCCGACGGCAGCTTCGCGGCCAACGTCGCGCTGGGCATCCCCGCCGGGGAGGTCGACCGGGAGCGGGTCATGCAGGCGCTCCGCGCGGCACAGCTCGGGGAGCTGGTCACCGGGCTGGCGAAAGGGATCGACACCCACGTCGGGGAGTGCGGCTGCCGCCTCTCGGGCGGACAGCGCCAGCGCATCGGCATCGCCCGTGCGCTCTACCGGCAGGCCGACGTGCTTTTCTTCGACGAGGCGACCTCGGCGCTCGACAGCCGCACCGAAGAGGAGATCAACCGCTCTATCGCCGGGCTCGCTGCACGGGATGCCGGGCTGACACTGGTCGTCATCGCCCACCGCGAAAGCTCGCTCGAATACTGTAACAGGATCATAACGATAGGAGAATAAAACATGGAATACCTCATAGCCGGCATACGCATCGACATCCCGCACCGGTTCACGACAGGCGCCTTCGGCATGGCGCTGGCACCGTTCGCGGCCGAAAACAAAACGGAAACGGACGCCGGCAGCAACCGTATGGCGGGCCCCGTGCCCGGAACGGCGACAACCGCAGCACCCTCCCCGTCGGAAACCCCGGGGACGGAAAGGAGTGCACCCCACCCTGCGACATCCCCGGCGGACACGGCACAACCAGACCTCATCCTGCACACGGGACTGCTCGCCGGCGACACGGCCGGCTATTGCGAACTCGACGCATTCGACTTCACCGACGCCGATGCCGACTGCCGTTTCGGCCGCGACACGGAGGGCTACCTGCTTACCATGACACCCCGCGACGGCAGCGCCCCGGCACGGTTTCACAAAGCCTTCGGCAGCCCCGACGCCACGAGCGACATCACCCCGGAGCACAATCCGGCGCTGTTCCGCTTCGGGCTGTGGACGATGTTCAACATCGCCGCGCTGGAACGCCGGGCGGTAGCCGTACACTCGTCGGTGATCAGCCTGGACGGGCGCGCCGTACTCTTCCTCGGCGAATCGGGCACGGGAAAGAGCACCCACACGCGCCTGTGGCGCGAGCATATCCCCGGGGCACGCCTGCTCAACGACGACAGCCCGATCATCCGGATCGCCCCGGAAGGGGCTGCCGAAGCGGCAAGCGCTCCCGCGGCAGATACGATTCCCGCCCTGCAAGGCGTTCTCGCCTGCGGGTCGCCGTGGAGCGGCAAAACCCCGTGTTACCGCAACGTAAGCCATCCGATAGCGGGCATCGTGCGGCTTTCGCAGGCACCGCAGAACCGCATCCGCCGCCTGCGTCCCATCGAAGCCATCGGGGCGCTGCTGCCTTCGTGCCCGCCGTCGTTCGCACACGACGAGCGGCTGGAAGACGCCATCTGCCGCCTCGTATCCCAAATCGTGGCGCAAGTCCCCGTCTACCACCTCGAATGCCTGCCCGATGCCGCGGCAGCCCGTCTCTCCTGCCGCACGGTATTCGGTGACGACGCCCCAAACACCCTCCGCTGATGCTGCTGACCAACCGCCTCTTCTTCGAACAGGTCGAAGCGATGCTCGCCGAAGGACACGAAGTCCAGATCCGCATGAAAGGGCACAGTATGCGGCCGCTGCTGCGCAACGAACGGGACATCGCCGTACTGACCCCGATTGCGAAATATGCCCCGGCACCTGTCCCGGCAGCCGGGGCACCTGCGGATCCCGTCCCCGAAACCCGCGCCGCCGACGGCAATGCCAGCACCGCCCGCCAGACCCGACTTTCCGGCGACACCCCCGGCACGGCACCCGACCTGCACACACCCGCCTGCGGCACCCGCCATCCGGCTCCGCCGCCGAGCGGCATCGGCGCCCTGCGGACGGGCGACGTCGTCCTGTTTCGCTGCGAAGGGCGCCATATCCTGCACCGCATCGTCGGGATCGAAACAGGCGTCCGCTGCGAAGGAAACCGTCCCGTATGCGCACCAGCCGCAGGGAATGCCCCGTCCCCTGCGGCATCCGCGGAAAACCCCGCAGAGAGGGATTCCGCCGCGGGGACACTCCGTTTCACCCTGTCCGGGGACGGTAATTACCGCACGACGGAGCATTGCCTCGGCAAGGATATCGTCGCCGTGATGACGGCTGTCATCCTGCCGTCGGGACGCATCGTCCGCACCAGCTCCCGCCGCTGGAAACGGCGGTCGCGCAGGTGGCTGGCACTCCCCCGGGGCGTGCGGCGTTTCGTCCTCCGGGTCATGTGGCGGCTCGGAATCCGGTAACCGGAGACCGGACGGCCGATAAATGCGGTTCCCGGGAAACGGCAGTCTGCAAAAAAGCACTCCAGACCGGCCAACGAAACAGCCGCACCGGAGTGCGTCTGTTTCCAGCACAAAGCGTTACGCTTCATCGAATTCCCGCAGCTCGCGGATACGCCGCTGCAGGTCACGGATACGCCCCCACTCATGATGTGTTATCACGATGCAGGCAACCGCCGTCAGCGAGAGCAGGGCGGCGACCGTCCACCACATGCCATGCGCCGTATAGTAGCCCGCCGCATACAGCAGCATGCCTGCAACGAACAGGATTACGACGACATACTGGAAAATATAATACGCTCCGGCAAAGGCCGCATAGCGGGTCATGCGGTGTTCACACTCGACGATATCGGCATCGCAGCGCGACACCCGCAGCAGCAACCACAGGGAAAAGAACGAAGGGAGCAGACATAAAAGGTAGCCCGCCACGACCCACCAGATGAAAATACCGGATACTCCGCGGAATTTGCCGATTGCGACACATAGCGGGACAACCGCCACACCCAACAGCAGCATGAGCTGTACATAGTGCAAGTACGAACCGACACGTCCCCGCAGCATACGTTCCATATCCTGCCGCCGGATCACCTGCTCCCGGTCGAGCCGTTCCGAGAGTACTTTCCATTTGAGTTTCAACTCTTCGAGTTCCATAATTCCTGAATTTTACCGGTTATACATTTTACGCAGTTTGCAGCGGATACGGGTCAGTTTCACGGCCACATTGCCGGGAGACAGGCCCGTGATGGCGGCGATCTCCCCGGCGGGACGTTCTTCGAGCCACAGCAGGATCAGCGCCCGGTCGAGCCGGCCCAAGCGTGAGATCACCGCATACAGCTCGTCGAGCTGCTCGCGGGCCTGCATATCGTCGTCGCACGCCAGGTCGACCGAAAGGCGCACGCTTTGCGGACGCCGCATCCGGCGGCGGACAAACGAAATGCAGGTATACAACGCGATGCGGTATACCCACGTGGCAGTTTTGCTCTCTCCCCGGAAATCGGGGAATCCCCGCCACAGAGCCAGCACGACCTCCTGAAAATAGTCGTCGATCTGCCCGCGCCCGGGTGCATAGACATAGCACACCTTGTAGATTATGCGTTTGTGATGCTCGATAAGTTCGATGAACCGCTGTTCCGTATCCATGTTTCAGCCTTTTACCCCAATAGTCGCCAGGGAGTGCAAAAAATTACGGCTGCCGATAAAAAAGGCCGAAACCCTCAAGAAGTTCCGGGGATAAAAAACAGAGGTATAAAAAAGTGTAAAGCAAAAGATAATCAA
>QFCF01001879.1_pt1 | contig 14616 bp, 16 predicted proteins | sample 5346961 | NCBI WGS metagenome assembly QFCF01 (sample SAMN09062253, study PRJNA434731) | Human gut metagenome, whole genome shotgun sequencing project. | reverse complement strand
CTGAAATCCCGTGTACTGATCGAGCCATGTGCAGTACTTGTACATGCAGTAGAAAGAGCTAAGACAACAGGAATCTTAAGATTCAACAGCAGAGTTGTTGTTCAGGGATGTGGACCAATCGGACTGATCTGTATCGCAGTTCTTCGTACAATGGGTATTGAGAATATCGTAGCTGTAGACGGAGAGCAGAAGAGACTTGACTTTGCTAAGAGAATGGGAGCTGAGAAGTCAGTTAACTTCAAAGATTTCCAGGGAATCGATGCACTTGCACAGGGAGTAAAAGATGCATTCGGCGGACATGCTGCTGACTTCGCATTCCAGTGTACAGGATCACCGATCGCTCATGCAAACATTTACAAATTCATCCGCAATGGTGGTGGACTTTGTGAGCTTGGATTCTTTATCAATGGTGGAGATGCAACAATCAACCCACACTTCGATCTTTGCTCAAAAGAGATCACACTGGTTGGCTCATGGGTATACACTCTGAGAGATTATGCAACTACATTTGATTTCCTTAAGAGAGCAAAAGCAATCGGACTTCCGATGGATGATCTGATCACACACGAGTTCCCGCTCGAGCAGATCAATGAGGCTCACCAGACAAACCTGGCTATGAAAGGTCTTAAGATTGCAATCATCAACAAATAAGGTGAGAGAGTATGGAAGCAGTAGGTATGCTGGAAGTATTCGGACTTGCAACAGCATTTGCAGCGGCTGACGCCGGATGTAAAGCAGGAAATGTAAGACTGGAGAACTTCGATAAAAATAAACCTGCGAATGCAGACGAATTGCCTGTACCGTTGATCGTAATGGTCAAGTTCCGCGGACAGGTTGCAGATGTGGAGGCAGCACTTGAGGCTGCTACAGCGAAAGCAGAGTCAATGACAGGAATTGTCACAAAGTATAAGATCTCAAGACCGACTGAGGACACTGAGAAGATGCTTAAGCTTAACGCATTTGACAAAGGAACACCACACAAAGTAACAGACGAAGAAGTCGAAGAAATTTAGGAGGATATTACAATGGCAATGGCACAGCTTGCATTAGGAATGGTAGAAACAAGAGGACTTACAGCAGCAATCGAGGCTGCAGATGCAATGACAAAAGCAGCAGAGGTTACACTTGTAGGAACAGAGAAAATCGGATCCGGACTTGTAACAGTTATGGTTCGTGGAGATGTTGGAGCTGTTAAAGCAGCAGTTGAGACAGGTGCTGACGCAGCTGGAAGACTTGGAGAACTCGTAGCTACACACGTAATCCCAAGACCACACAACGACGTTGAGAAGATCCTTCCTACAGTATAGTTTGAAGTCAAACAGCTAGAAAAGGAGCAGTCTCATGGGAAAAGCGTATGGATTCTTTGAAATCCCAAGCGTTACGGCAGCAGTGGTAGCCGTGGATATCATGTGCAAGACTGCTGATGTGCAGTTCGTTACATGGGAGAAAAAACTTGGTGGAAGACTTGTCACGATCATAATTCGTGGTGATGTATCCGCAGTTGCGCAGGCCATTGAAGCTGCCGAGCAGAATGGAATCAAAAAACCAGTGAGCACAGTAGTGATCCCAAGTCCTCATGAGGAGATCTTGAGAATCATTAACACAAGTGTAAACAAGGTTGTATAGGAGGCAGCTACAGATGGCAGACGAAAAAGAAAAGAAAACAACAACAGCCAAAGCGCCAGCCAAAACTGTACGCAGAGTAAGAAAGACGGCGCAAAAGGCAGAAACGGTTCAGAAGAAACCGGAAGTTCAGAAGGAGGAACGCAGAATGTCACAGGAAGCATTAGGAATGGTTGAAACAAGAGGACTTGTAGCATCTATCGAGGCAGCAGATTCAATGTTAAAGGCTGCTAACGTAGCACTCGTTGGAACAGAGAAGATCGGATCCGGTCTTGTAACAGTTATGGTTCGTGGAGATGTTGGAGCAGTTAAATCTGCAGTAGAGAGCGGAAGCGCAGCAGCATCCAGACTTGGAGAGCTTGTAGCTACACACGTAATTCCGAGACCTCATACAGATGTAGAGAAAATCCTTCCGGTTCTTAAATAATCTAACTGATCAGTTCCAAGACGCACCGGCCTGAGGGCCATTAAGGCTTCCGGCCGGTGTGTTTTGAGTTAAGTTCAGTCATGAAACCGAAAGAAAGCAGGTGTACTCTTGGAAACGAATAATATTGAAATGATCACAAAAATGGTGATCGATGCGATCAACAAAAACGAAGACAAGGGCAATGGTTTCGTTGTTCCTATCGGAGTTTCCGCAAGACATATTCACCTGACACAGGAGCATGTGGAGGCGCTGTTCGGAGAAGGCTATCAGCTCACAAAGAAAAAGGATCTGATGGGCGGACAGTTTGCATCCAACGAAACAGTTACCATTGTGGGACTGAAGCTCCGTGCGATCGAGAATGTAAGGATCCTCGGACCTGTCCGCAGTAAATCACAGGTTGAGGTTTCCGCAACAGATGCGATCAAGCTGGGAATGAAGGTTCCGGTACGTATGTCCGGTGATCTTGCAGGAAGTGCACCGATCGCCATCGTCGGACCGAAAGGTGCCATTTATCTGAAAGAGGGATGTATTGTGGCTATGCGTCACATCCACATGGCTCCGAAGGATGCCCAGGCTGCGGGTGTACATGATGGTGATGTTGTTTCCGTTAAAGCTGACAATGAGCGTGGAACGATCTTTAATCAGGTTAAGATCCGTGTTGATGACAGCTTTACACTGGAAATGCATATTGATACAGATGAAGCAAATGCAGCAAGAATTGCCACAGGCAATACAGTTACCATAATCAAATAATATTCCTCCTTCGGGGATGCCGTTTCCGGCATCCCCAGCAGAGGATATAGAGAAAAACGGAGGCTCATATGATCGTAGGCAAAGTAGTTGGAAGTATTGTTTCCACACGAAAAAGTGAAAAACTCATAGGAAATAAATTCATGATCGTGGAGCCGGTGCATCATATGAAAGCCGAGCACAGCCAGATTGTCGCTATTGATATCATCGGTGCGGGAATCGGCGAATATGTATTGGTGGCACAAGGAAGCGCAGCAAGAATTGGCTGCGGCGTAGAAACAGCACCGGTAGATGCCGCCATCGTCGGTATCGTAGACGACGGTGCAGGATTGGAGTAACGCCATGGATATCAAAGAATTACAGAAAATTATGCAGGAGAATGGTGTTGTCGGAGCAGGTGGAGCAGGTTTCCCTACATACATGAAACTGACAGACAAAGCGGATACCATTCTTATGAACTGTGCAGAGTGCGAACCATTACTGAAACTTCACAGACAGTTGTTGGAGAAGCACGCATACGAGATCATGAAAACATTCGATATGGTTGCGGAGACGGTAGGAGCTTCACAGGCCATTATCGGAATCAAAAAGTCTTATGTACAGACGATCAATGCTTTAAATCAGCATATTGAAGAATTCCCGAGGGTTAAGATCCATCTTCTGGATGAGGTTTATCCGATGGGTGATGAGGTTGTTCTTATTTATGAGGCAACCGGACGTGTGGTACGGCCCGGAGGACTGCCGATCGAGCAGGGAGTAGCCGTATTTAATGTAGAGACTCTCTACAATGTATACCGCGCGGTAGAAGAACATAAACCGGTCACATGTAAATATGTTTCCGTTGTTGCTGAGGTTGAGAACCCTGTTACAGTGAAGGTTCCGTTGGGATGTACACTGGAAGAGGTTGTTGCCCAGGCAGGCGGTACAACTGTAAAGGATCCTGTATATTTCGTTGGCGGCCCGATGATGGGACGTATCGGAAATGGTTCAGACCCGGTTACAAAAACAACGAATGCAATCCTGGTTCTTCCAAAGGACCATGTTATTGTCATGAAGAAGCAGCGGACTTCTTCTATAGATCTGAAGAGAGCAGCATCGATCTGCTGCCACTGCCATACATGTACAGATCTTTGCCCGAGACATAATCTGGGACACCCGATCGATCCGGCAATGTTCATGATGGCAGCATCTAATCAGGATTTCAGAAATGTAAATCCTTATATCAATTCTGCATTCTGCAGCTCCTGTGGTGTCTGCGAGATGTATGCGTGTCCGCAGAGCCTGGCTCCGAGAACACTGCTTGCAGATATGAAGGGCGGACTTCGTAAGGCAGGGATCAGACCACCTCAGGGTGTTCAGCCGAAGCCGGTTCAGGAGTCCAGAGAATACCGCAAGGTTCCTGAGGAGCGTCTGATGGCACGTCTGGGACTTACCAAATATGACAAGGATGCACCGCTTCAGGAAGAACTTGTAAACGTATCGAAGGTAAAGGTTCTCTTAAGCCAGCATATCGGTGCACCGGCACAGGCAATCGTAAATGTAGGCGATATGGTAACAGAAGGCCAGATGATCGCACAGCCTGCACAGGGATTAAGTGTCGGAATCCATGCAACCATCAGCGGTAAGGTTACAGAAGTGACAGACCGCCATGTTGTAATTGCAAGAAATTAGAAAGGACGTGCACAAAATGAGTAGAGCAATCGGAATGATTGAGTTTAAAACCACACCAGCTGGTATCACTGCAGCAGATGCCATGGTTAAGACATCTGAAGTAGAGATCGTGGAGGCGCAGACAGTATGTCCGGGAAAATATATTGCAATTATCACCGGAGATTTAAGCGCAGTAAAAGCTGCTGTAGACACAGCTGTAACAACATACGAGGACAAATGTATTGACAGTTTTGTACTGGGCAATCCACATGAGTCCATTTTCCCGGCAATCTACGGAACCACACAGGTCGAGGAGATCAGTGCCCTGGGAATTCTTGAGACCTATGATGCAGCATCTATCATCGAGGCGGCAGATCAGGCAGCTAAGACAGCTATCGTTGATCTGATCGAGCTTCGTATCGCCAAGGGTATGTGCGGTAAATCATACATGCTTCTTACCGGCGAGGTTTCTGCAGTGGAGGCTTCTATCGAAAGAGCAAAAGAGCTGGTAGCTGAAAAAGGAATGTACATGGATTCCTCAGTGATCGCTCATCCGGACAAGAGAATGATCGATACGATCCTTTAATATTGTCTTTATATCTGAGGGATATCCTTTTGAAGGGTATCCCTGCAATGACATCTGAAAAGGAGGCATCTTATGCTAGCATTAGAGAGAAGAAATCTGATTCTCGAGAAATTACAGGAAGAGAAAAGGGTTGTTGTAAGTGAACTAAGCCAGCTTTACAGTGTCTCAGAAGAAACCATCCGCCGTGATCTGGACAAGCTGGAAAAAGAAGGCCTTGCCACAAAGAGTTATGGCGGTGCGGTGATCAACGAAGATGTCGGTATTGATTTACCATTTAATGTTCGTAAAAACCAGAATGTACAGGGAAAGCAGAAAATGGCGGAGATTGCTGCTTCCATGGTGAATGACGGAGATCACATTTTTCTGGATGCCAGCACAACGGCAGTTTTTGTAGCCAAGGCTCTGAAAGAAAAGGAACGTCTTACCGTTGTTACCAATTCTATGGAGATCCTTCTGGAGCTCTCGGATGTATCCGGCTGGAATATTATTTCCACCGGTGGAGTGATGAAGGAAGGATATCTTGCATTTCTTGGTGCCAGGACCGAGGAAGTGATCCGTTCTTATTATGTGGACAAGGTGATCTTTTCCTGTAAGGCATTAAACGAGGATATGGGGATCATGGAATCTAAAGAAGCCTTTGGAACAACCAAAAAAGCCATGATCAATTCCGGAAAAATGCGTATTCTGGTGGTAGACAGCACGAAATTTGATCAGACTGCTTTTTCCGTGGCAGGACAGTTGCGGGATATCGAGACGATCATCACAGACAAAAAACCGTCTGAAAAGTGGTTGGATCATTTCAACAGGCATAAGATCGAATGCATCTACCCGAAATAGACGGAACATATATTGTGAAACGATTATGTTCATGAGCATGCAGTGTATGCGGAATGCGGAGATCCGCTTTACTTTATCCGAACACAGACAGACAAAAGAGAACTGTGTTTCGGTTTGACGAGAGGGAGCAGTTTCTATGAATACATTTGAAATGAAAACAGCCATCCATTTTGGAGCTGATGCCCTGGGAAGACTGAGAGATATTCCATACAAAAGAGTCCTTGTTATCACAGACCCGTTTGTTGTAAAAAGCGGAATGATCGATATGATCACAAAACCGCTTCAGGCAGGTGGAAAAGAATTTGATATTTTCTGTGATGTTGTTCCGGATGCACCGGTTGGAAAAATTGCCGAAGGAGTTAAGAAATTCCTTCAGTATCAGCCGGAAGCTATTGTTGCAGTAGGTGGTGGTTCTGCCATCGACTCTTCCAAGGCAATCCGTGAGTTTGCCTTGAAGATCAATAATTACGGAAAAGTCGGACTGGTTGCCATTCCTACAACAAGTGGTACCGGTTCCGAGGTTACTTCTTTTGCAGTTGTAAATGATACAGAAGCACATGTGAAGTATCCGCTGATCTCAGACAGCCTGACCGCTGATGAGGCAATTCTGGATGCGGAGCTTGTACGCAGTGTTCCGCCTGCGATTACAGCAGATACAGGTATGGATGTTCTGACTCATGCAATTGAGTCTTATGTCAGCATCAACCATAATGAGTTTACATCTGCACTTGCAGAGAAAGCAATCGAGATCTGTGGCGTATATCTTTATCGTGCATATGTTGACGGTAATGATATGCATGCAAGACAGAAGATGCATGTAGCGTCCTGTCTGGCAGGACTTTCCTTCAATGCAGCAGGTCTTGGAATTACTCACAGTATGGCTCATCAGCTGGGTGCTATTTTCCATATTCCTCACGGAAGAGCTAATGCGATGCTGTTGCCGCATATTGTTGAATATAATGCAAATATCAACAAACGCAGCAGAAGCCAGAAAGAATATCTTCCGGCAGTAAAGAGATATTCCAATATTGCACATCTTCTTGGACTGAGCAATTATAACGAAGTTATGAGCGTAAGATCTCTTGTAAACTGGATCCAGTTTATGCAGAAAGAGATGAATATCCCGCTTACCATCGAAGAGATGAAGACGATCACACCGGATGCTTATTTTGCGGCGGTTGATAAGATGGCGGATATGGCACTTGCGGATGCCTGCACAGCGGCAAATCCGCGTGTACCGAAGAAAGAGGATATTGTTAAGATTTATACTAAACTTTGGTCTTTTTGATAAAAGATGAAAACCGCAAAGGGGCCGCAAAGCCGCGGCCCCTCTGCACACCCCTCGGGCTTTTTTTAGAGTGCTTGACTGTGGCGGGCGGAAGGGTATTGACTTGTGCCTGTATGCTGCGGTTGTTCCGGGTTGAACGTTGTGCCGATGGGGCGCCGTGGGCGCTTTGGATGTGTGACGTTGTTGGCAGGGGCTGGTGCGTTTGTGAACGCCGCGCTTGGTTTGCCGGGATGGTTGTGGTGTGTGTTTACGTATGTGTGGTATGCGTAGCATTTCGAGGATTGTAAAATTGGTCTGATATGGGTGGGATTATTTATCAGGAGTTGCTGGGAGGTTGAGCTGGGATGGAGGTTTATACCGGGTATGGTGATAAGGGGATGACGGATCTTTCCCATACGAAGAATGTTTCAAAGTCGGATGATCGGATTTGTCTGATGGGGTCAGTTGAGGAACTGATGAGTCATATTGGGCTTGTGCGGGTTCTGGTTGATGATGTGGATGTTGTCCGGATGTTGGAGAAGATCTCGGAGACTTTGAAGAAGATCATAGATGGGGTTTCTGATCCTTATAATCGGGAGTTTAAGGTCAGTGAAGACCGGACGGAGCTTCTGGAGGAGGAGATTGGCCGGATGAAAGAGATTTTTTCCGGAGAGAGGCTTCCGATTCTTCCGGGGGATTCCCGAGTTGCGGCTGAGATCGATGTGACAAGAGCTGTGGCGCGGAGGGCTGAGAGAGAGCTTGCGCTGGTCAGTGTGAAGTTTGGATCGGATACCGGAGCCAAGAAATATATGAACCGTCTGTCAGATTATTTTTATGTGCTGGCAAGGTATGTGGATGTTGCGAAGATCGAAGAGAAGAAGACAGATATTTCTGAAAGTGTTCAGAAATCTGTGAAAGCAGAAACTGCTGGGATTGAAGCTAATGTTGGGGTAGAGGCTGTAGGAACTGTTGGAAGTAGTGCGGATGTTGCAGCGGGTACATCGGCGGTGGATGTAAGAGCACAGGATTCGCAGATGGTGCAGAAAAGGGATGTACAGGCTTTTGATGTGCAGAATGGGACTGTGACGACAGCAGTGGGAGGAAATACGGCAATGGCACAGAATGACAGTATGGCAGCAAATACGGCGATGATCCAGGAAGTGCTGAAGCGTATGGGTATCCAGGGTCGTATCACATTGGATTCTGCCAAGAGGCTTATTGAGAAGATCGAGCAGGAAGCTTTGAGAAGAAACAAGCCTTCCGTAATTGCGATATGCAGCCCGGACGGAAATCCGGTTGCGGTTCATGTGATGGATGGATCTTTTCTTGTAAGCTTTGAGGTGGCTTTGAAGAAGGCTTATACATCGGTTGCAGTGAAGATGTCCACCATGGAGCTTTCCAGATTGACACAACCGGGCCAGACCTTTTATGGTCTTGGAAAAATGAGTGACAATATTGTGATATTCGGAGGTGGTGTACCCCTGAAGGTTGGAGACACCATCATCGGCGGTCTTGGTATCAGCGGCGGTACCGGCGAAGAGGATAACAGCCTCGCAGAGTATGGACTGCAGGTACTGAATGAGGTACTGTAGGATACAGGATAAAAACAAAACGTATAGACAGCTCAGAGAGAATAAATAAAAGGGACGTGTTGCAGTGATGATTTTTAAATCAATACTGCGGCACGTCCCTTTTGAATTATTTACTTCCAGCTAATCTTCAGGCATTTAACGGAAATATCACTTTTTTCCGGCGCCTGGACCATGTTCTGGATGAAATAGGTTTTTGTCATGGATTTTCCGGGCTTCAGGTTCAGTGTCAGATCCTTGGTCCAGTACATCTGATCATAGATACCGGAACCGGTGGTGATCTGTACTTTTGCGGTGGTGATGGTTTTCGCAGAAGTATTGGTGAACTTTAAGGTATAATAGGTCTTCATGTCATTGGGGCCATACTTGATACCGGCAACACTGATCTTCAGATTTTTGACGGTAGGTTTGGCGGCCGGTGCGGATACGGTAATAGTGATCTTACGATTGACACCGTTTAAATTTGCGGTAACCGTGGCTGACCCTTTTTTCTTTGGGACAAGATAGTTTCCGGAAATGGCAAGTACGGAAGGCTTGCTGGATTTTGCATTTTTGATGGTCAGACTGGTACCGCCCTTCAGATTGATAAGGGAACGCATGCTGACCTTGGAGCCAACCTTGAGTGTAGTTTTGGAAGCACGGAAGGTTGCTACGGTTTTTGAAGGCGAGGTTACTTTCCCGGTCAGCTTATAGGCTGTGGCCTTTGGGTAGGATAAAGTGATCTTTGCGGATCCGGCTTTGAGAGCCTTCAGGGTGACTGTGAAACGGCTGCGTTTTTTGGAATCCTGAGTGATGCTTTGTACCTTGAGAACAGAGCTGTTGGAAGAAGTAACCTTGAATTTTGATTTGCTGATGGTTTTTACGTAGGAATCAGAAATCTCGATTCCGATGGAAGTGGTTTTTCCGGTTCGGATGCTCTGGTTCAGATAATTGTTGTTGGTGATAAAAATTTCCGGTACTGCCTGTTTGATGGTGACCTCATAGTCACAGTCTACCGGTACCGGGCATTTTTTATTGCCAAAATCGAACTCCAGGTAGCCATCCTCTATGTTGTCATCGTAGGTGAAAAAGGTTTCCTTGTATGCCAGCGGTGTATAATTTGAAGTGCTCAGCTTAACTACATTGATTCCATCGATAGAAAATGTGGTGCTTTTTGGGATGACTCCCTTGGGTGAATAAAAGCTTACACGAACTGTCACGGCATAGATCCGTTTTTGGCAGTTTGCATTTTTGATGTTGATCGGGAAATTAATGTCTGAAAATTCATCTTCGATCACACCGTCGGTATCATGGATGGTGGAAGAGGTTCCTTTGGTCACGACCCGGACTCTGGCGTGAGCATTCTGGGGAAGCAGGAGCACAATAAAGGAAAAAAGAATCAGGAAAAAAAATGCTTCGATGGTTTTTATTTTTCTTTTACACATAACAAACCCTCCTTTTTTTATGAGCATTCCGGCTGTTACTGAACAGAGGCCCGTGTACTCCATGAATTCATGGTCCTCTGCTGCGGAACAGTATAAACAGACTCTTTCTCTTATATCATTATAACAGGAAACCAGGGAGGAAGTGCTTTGTGATTTTTTTGTATCAATTGGCAATTTATCTGTAAATATGTTAAAATAAAATATTCGGAAAACAGCAGCGATTCGACAATGAAAAAGAGAAGCGTTACAGTTCCGGTGGGAACGTAACAGAAAGGATCATGTCGATTTATGACGAAACAGGAACTTTTAAAGACCCACTTCGGGTATGATACATTCAGAGAAGGGCAGGAAGCGGTGATCGATGCGCTTCTTGCAGGAAAAGATGTTCTGGCAGTGATGCCAACCGGCGCAGGAAAATCTATCTGCTATCAGGTACCGGCACTGATGATGAAGGGGATCACACTGGTAATATCACCGTTGATCTCCCTTATGAAGGATCAGGTGAGGAGTCTGAACCAGGCCGGTATCTCAGCAGCATACCTCAACAGCTCTCTGACGCAGGGGCAGTATTTCACAGCCTTGCGCTATGCAAAGGCAGGACGATATCCGATCATTTATGTAGCACCGGAGAGGCTTACCACAGAGGCGTTTCTGGATTTTGCGCTGAGCGCGGATATTTCCATGATCGCAGTGGATGAGTCACACTGTGTATCACAGTGGGGACAGGATTTTCGGCCAAGCTATCTGAAGATCGCAGAGTTTGTGGCACAGCTTCCAAAAAGACCGGTGATCGGCGCATTTACAGCTACAGCCACGAAGGAGGTCAGGGAGGATATTGCAAGACTTCTGGGGCTTCAGGATCCCTTTTGCACAACCACAGGATTTGACCGGGAAAACCTTTATTTTGCAGTGAAAACACCGAAAGATAAATATAAGGAAGTACACGATTACATACTGGAGCATCCGGACGACAGTGGGATCATCTACTGTCTCACCAGAAAGCTGGTGGAGGAGGTCTGCGGAAAGCTGATCCGTGACGGCATCACGGCCACCAGATATCATGCAGGACTTTCCGATGAGGAACGCCGGAACAATCAGGATGATTTTATTTATGACCGCTGTCGTGTGATGGTAGCCACCAATGCATTTGGAATGGGAATCGACAAGTCCGATGTGCGTTATGTCATTCATTATAATATGCCGAAGAACATGGAAGGCTATTATCAGGAAGCAGGCCGTGCGGGCCGTGACGGCGATCCTGCGGAATGTATCCTGCTTTACAGCGGGAAGGATGTGGTTACCAATCAGTATCTTATCGAGAGAGGACAGGATAACCAGGAAATGGAAGCGGCAGCCTGGCGCCTTGTCCGGGAGCGTGATCAGGAGAGGCTGAAGCAGATGACCTTTTACTGCTTTACCCATGATTGTCTGCGTGAGTACATCCTGAAATATTTTGGGGAATACGGAAAAAGCTACTGCGGAAACTGCCTGAACTGCCAGACCGAGTTTGAAGAGCAGGATGTGAGCCAGGAGGCCAGGGCAATGATCCGGTGCGTGGAAAGCAGTGGTCAAAGATACGGGGTGAACGTGATCCTGGATACTCTGCGTGGTGCATCTACGGCGAAGATCCGGCAGTATGAGATGGATGGAAATCCGGAATATGGAGTCTGTGCAAAGATTCCGGCACACCGGCTGCGGCAGATCTTTAATTATCTGGTACTGAAGGAATATCTTCATCTGACGGATGACGGATATACGATTGTGAAGCTGACCGCCGCTTCCAGGTCACTTCTGGAGGAGGCGCATATCCTCACAATGAAAATGTCAAAAGAGCTGGAGACGAAGAAAAAAGAGAAACGGAGCAGACTTCCGAAATCTGCAGTCGGGGAGCTGGGAGAACAGGATGAGCCCCTTTTTCAGAAGCTCCGTGCTCTTCGCCTGGAAATCGCCAGAGAGGAAAAAATCCCCCCTTATATGGTCTTTTCCGACAAAACCCTTATCCATATGTGCATTCTAAAGCCTGGAAACGAGGAGGAAATGCTGAATGTGACAGGAGTCGGCAGGCACAAGTACGAAAAATACGGAAAAAGGTTTATAGACGCGGTGAAAAATCTGTAGGAAATAGACTTTTGCCGTCGGAAAATGAAGAGCGAAATGTTCTGAAATTTCTTGCATTTTAAAGAGGCATTTGTTAGAATAAGACAAGCAGGAAACATCCGGCGGCTATAATGCGGCCGGATCGTTTTTAACTGTATCATATTTCTGCTGCATGTTCCGGTGCAGCGTACAGGCATTTCGCAAGCAGAGTTCTATGCAGCAGTGGAATCCCTTCGAGTAGATGGACCAACTGTGTGAGATATCCGTTGGTCAGAAGCAAGCAGTGAGGTGGATGATCGTATCCGCTTTCAATTAAGACATAATCTGGTGCTGGTCACTGCGTAAACAGAGATCAGGCTCCTTCACGATCTGCGTCGGCTTTTTCATGCAGAAAATCTGCCCTGCCGGCTTTTTTTCTCATACAGAAGAGTAGCATGTATTCATAAAGACATGAACATAGCCCGTCTGCAAAACGGGAATCCGTTCCGGCATGACTGTTCTCCGCCAGGCCGAAAAAGCTGTATTTACATAAAACAGCCCAATTCCTCAAAAAGCAGGATATCCGCAATATGTGCGAGATCCTGCTTTTTGTCATGTAATACTCTGATATGTGCCATTAAGACGTGGAAAAATATTTCAGCGTCTTTTATATTTGCCGGGGGTGATCCCCTTGTACTTTTTGAAGGTACGGATAAAATAGCTCAGATCATTAAAGCCATTCCGATAGGCAATCTCTGTGATGGAATCATCGGTGGTAGCCAGCTGGCAGCAGGCCTGCTCGATCCTCTGGCGGTTGAGGTAATCCATTGGTGTCTGATGCGTCATCTCGGAAAAGAACCGGCAGAAATATTTGGGAGACATGGAAACCGAAGCGGAAAGCTCCTGCAGGGTAATGGGGCTGGCATAGTTCTTTTCAATAAATTCCACGACCTGCTTCAGCTGGACAATGCGCTTGTAATCTCGTCTGGTTTTCCGCAGGCTTTCCAGGTAGTAATGATTACCAAAAACCAATCCGAAAAAGTGGTAAAATTGTCCAAACACAACCAGCTCATATCCTGGCTTCCTCTGCCAGAAAGAATCAAAAAGAGAGTTCACCGCTCTCTGGATATCAGGCTGCTTTTCGGTGAAATGGTGATAGATCAGCAGCTCCTGGTGGCTGATCTTCTGCATATATTCTGTGCAGACGGAATTAAATTTCAGAAACATGTTCATATCAAAAACAATGCACTGATAGATACAATCCTGAGGAATTCCGGAATGCAGAACTCCACTATTGACAAAAATCACATCTCCGGCTTTTGCTGTAAAACTTTTTTCGTCTAAAGTGACGGTGAGAGTGCCCTGTAATACACGCATGATTTCACATTCTACATGCCAGTGGTAGGACATGACATAGCGTGGATGGCTGCTGTCAATGTGGTGGAATTCAAAAGGAAATTCATAGGTACCTCGAAGTCTGTCCTCATTTCTTCCAAGATCGTGCAAAATACAACCCTTCTTTCTTAAATTTTATAGATTTTTTAGGAACTCATATGAAAAAGTGAATATTGTACTGTTTTTTGCTATTATAACACAAGTAATTTAAAAGATGCAATCGTATAATAAAAGCATAGTTCGGACAGGAGTTGTTGGAACGTGAAAAAACTGTAAGTTATAATAGTGAATATAAATTTAGGAGGTAATTGTTACTATGGCAAAGAGCAGATTAGTAGGCAGCTATCCGGTTATCGGTATCAGACCAACCATCGACGGACGTAGAGGAGCCCTCGATGTAAGAGGATCTCTGGAAGATCAGACTATGAACATGGCCAAATCCGCAGCAAAGCTTTTCGAGGAGAACCTGAAATATTCAAATGGTGAGCCTGTAAAAGTTGTTATTGCTGATACCACCATCGGACGTGTTGGTGAGAGCGCCGCATGTGCGGATAAATTCCGTAAAGAGGGTGTAGATATCACTCTTACAGTTACACCATGCTGGTGCTACGGAGCTGAGACCATGGATATGGATCCACAGACCATCAAGGCTGTATGGGGATTCAACGGAACAGAGAGACCTGGTGCTGTATATCTGGCATCCGTTCTTGCTACACATGCACAGAAGGGCCTTCCGGCATTCGGTATCTACGGACATGACGTTCAGGAAGCTGACGACACATCCATTCCAGAAGACGTTAAAGAGAAACTGTTAAGATTCGGCCGTGCAGCAGTTGCAGCTGCATCCATGAGAGGTAAATCCTACCTGCAGATCGGTTCTGTAACAATGGGTATCGGCGGATCTATCATCGATTCTGATTTCATCGAGTCCTATCTCGGAATGAGAGTTGAGTCTGTTGATGAGGTAGAGATCATCCGTCGTATGACAGAGG